>Ga0209251_1000023_pt1 | contig 130914 bp, 130 predicted proteins | sample SaaInlV_100m_DNA_6_FD_184665 | JGI IMG/M metagenome (GOLD analysis project Ga0209251, IMG submission 184665) | Marine microbial communities from expanding oxygen minimum zones in the Saanich Inlet - Saanich Inlet SI073_LV_10m_DNA (SPAdes) (version 2) | ecosystem: Environmental > Aquatic >...
TTCTTTAACAAGAACGCCCTGGAACGCCTCTGGGTTAAAGCGGAATGTCGTACAACCTTTGAGACCTTTCTCGTGTGCATAGAGGTAAATATCCTTGAAATCTTCGTAGGGGTAATCGGTGGGCACATTAGCCGTCTTGGAAATAGAAGAATCCACCCACTTCTGCGCTGCCGCCTGAATATCAACATGCTGCTTGGGTGTGATGTTGTCCGAGACCACAAAGAAGTCTGGTAACTTTTCTTCTTCGGCATCACTAAATGGCATGGCCTTAGGATTTACCAAGGTACGGTAGGCCAGCATCTCAAAGGAAAATACATCTACTTTTTCTTTGGTCTTGCGACCCTCACGAATGACATTGCGCGAATAGTGATGCGCAAAGCTGGGCTCGATACCATTGCTGGCATTATTCGAAAGCGAAAGCGAGATGGTACCCGTCGGTGCGATGGAGCTGTGATGACTAAAACGAGCGCCTTTTTCCGCTAGTTGATCGACTAATTCAGGCGCAACCTCAGCCACTTGCTGCATATACCGACTGTAACGAGCGTGTAAAACCTTGCCGGCAATCTTGTCGCCCACCTTGATGCCGTCTGTGGCCATTTCCGGCCGCTCTGCCAACATGGCGGTGGTCACTTCAAAATCGTCATTCATAATCGGCGCCGGGCCTTTTTCTTCGGCCAATTCAAGGGCCTGCTGCCAGCCAACGACAGCCATTTCACGCGCGATCTGGTCGGTAAACTCAATTGAGTCATCATCGCCGTAGCTCATACCCAGCATCGTCATGGTAGATCCCAAACCGAGGAATCCCATGCCGTGACGGCGTTTGTGTTCTATTTCGTGGCGCTGCTTCTCCAGTGGTAACCCATTGATTTCCACCACGTTATCTAGCATGCGTGTAAACACGGCAACTACTTCGCGATATCTATCCCAATCAAATCGGGCGTTTTTGGTGAATGGATCGAGAACCAGCTTGGTCAGGTTAACCGAACCCAACAGACAGCTGCCGTAAGGTGGTAATGGCTGCTCACCACAGGGGTTGGTAGCGCGAATATTCTCTGTCCACCAGTTGTTGTTCATCTCATTAACTTTGTCGATCAAAATAAATCCGGGTTCGGCAAAGTCGTAGGTGGAGGACATGATGACGTCCCAAAGTCGCTGCGCCCGGATGGTGTTGTAAATCCGACAGGCGACCTGTCCTTCGTCATTAGTAATGTAGTCTTTGGTAGCTGGGAAAGAGCGCCAAACCACCTGAGCGGCGTCATTCAAATCCAGACCTGCTTCGTCGGCCTCTTTCTGCGAAACCGGAAAACTCAGTGGCCAATCGCCATCTGCCTTAACGGCTTCGATAAATTCAGTGGTGATAAGCAGCGACAAATTAAATTGGCGCAGACGCCCGTCTTCACGTTTGGCGCGAATAAAGTCCATAACATCAGGGTGATTAATATCGAAGGTCGCCATTTGCGCGCCGCGGCGGCCACCTGCGGAAGATACCGTGAAACACATCTTGTCGTAGATATCCATAAAGGACAGAGGCCCGGAGGTATAAGCCCCGGCACCGGAAACATAGGCGCCCTTGGGTCGCAATGTGGAGTATTCGTAGCCGATGCCGCAACCGGCTTTTAGGGTCATTCCCGCTTCGTAGTTTTTGTCGAGAATCTCGTGCATGGAATCGGAGATAGTTCCAGACACGGTGCAGTTGATCGTAGAGGTAGCAGGTTTGTACTCTTGAGCACCGGCGTTGGAGATAATACGTCCGGCAGGCAGTGCGCCATTTTCCAGAGCCCAAAGGAATCTTTCCTTCCACTGCTTCTGTTTTGCCTTGGTTTCCTCTACCTCGGATAGTGCAGTTGCAACCCGTTTGAATGTATCGGCGATATCTCGATCAACGGGTTCGCCCTGCCGATCTTTAAGACGATACTTCTTGTCCCAAATATCAAGCGAGGTTGATTGCATTTCTATCTCTTGGCTCTTATCAAAGCTCTGCTTTGAATCCTTGGGCTCAAAAACCTTGGCTACTTCTCCCATCTTTCCCCCGTCTGCGGCGCGTAAATGAACTCCCTATATTGATTCAACTCCCAGACACACACAAGTGAAAAACACCATATATAGATAAATAATTTCAATTAGGCACTATATATTGTGTTTTGGCCTTTTTACCTCTCCGTGCCTCCTCGCAAAGCCAGAGCACAAGCCACTCCGCTTTTTTGTACACATCTTATCCACGCCGAGACCACAGCCTTTGCACCAAACTGGGGATAGTTTTTTTCAATAACAGACAAATCCGATCCCTTCAATGAAGGATTAATTCGGCTAGAAATTCCCGGAAAAAAGACATCTGCGCTAGACACTTAGGCGTCTGCACGTGATACTGCACCCTTTTCAAATCCCCCAATTAATGGCGCTATTAAGCAAGAATTGAGTAGCGGCATTTCAGCAATCGAGTACATGGAGAAAAGTCAGTTATGCCGGCAAAGAATACCCCGACAAGCCAAAACACTAGCTTGTTCACTTCGGTCGAACAAACAGTGCGAGACTTTAGAGTCGGCTCTGGCAACCGCCCCTATAACTGGACAGGGAAAATTCAAGGATTGATGTCGGAAAAGGCTCTTCAAAAAGAGCTTGGGGTTCTTAAAAACCTCACCGTTGATGACTACATCGCCAGAGTGCTGGATCCGGCAGAATCAAATGCAATGGTGAGCGCGCGCAATGTCGCTCACATGATCAACGGCAAAACCTATAACGAAGTTGATATGGGTCCGCTATACGCTGTTGAAATTGCTATAAATCATTCCATGGGTAGTCGGCGTATCGGACTGATCGCCCAAAACCGGGGCGTCTCCAACGGTGTCTGGAAACCCGAACACCATCTTGAAGCCGCTCGATTAGTTCGTATCTTCAATCGCCGTAACATTCCCATCGTGACCCTGATGGACACGCCGGGAGCAGATGCTGGCGCAGAGGCCAATGAGCAAAATCAGGCGCATGCTATTTCGCGCCTTATCGCCGAAATGACAAATACCCACGTACCAACGCTGGGTATTGTTTATGGACTGGGGTACTCCGGTGGAGCGATTCCTCTGGCAGCTACCAATATATTGCTTGCGGTGCGCACTGGTGTTTTTAACACTATTCAGCCCAAGGGTTTGGCCAGTATTGCCCGACAGTACAACCTTTCCTGGCAAGAGAGCGCTCGCTACGTCGGCATTAGCCCTGCCGAATTAACCAGCCGCGGTGTATTAGACGGTGTTATCGATTGGGCTCCTGCGGATGCAGGTGTAGGCATCGATCCTCTAGTAGACGCAATAGTCAGCGGTATCAATGCGATTGACGATACTTGCTTAACCATGGTGGAAGAACAGCCAGCAATTTTTTCTGATTATCAGAATCAGGTGGGGCGCTTTATTAAGCCCGATGAAAACTTCACCAAGCTGCAAAAAGTAGCAAATTTTTACGTTGAAGACTTTCCCACCGAGTATCCAAATATATTTGCGCATGCCTGCCGTCATCAGCGCTATATCACGATGCGTACCCGAATCACTTCTTCAACTACTGACGCCTATGGTCGATTGTCTGCGGAAGAGATACCCAAGGGTGACCTGAATGAGCGTTTACAGAAAGCTCGCGAGGAAGGTTTCGAACGTTGGCACGGCGACCCAGAGAAGCTGGTTTATCAAGACGATTTACTGCGCGCTTGGAAGTCCTTCAAAGAAAAACGCAACGAACTGTCGGCAGAACGTGGCAGATTTACTACGCTGCTACTGGGTGACCCGCAAAAGAATTTTGAAGATGCCCGGCAAAAGCTCTGCTTCCGTACCACCCTATACCTCTACAATCGCTGGAAAGCCGATTGCGAATACAACTTCGTCAAATTGTCGGAGATGGTTAAAGATTCGGAGGGCGGCAACTCGGTTATTTATGACAAACCGGAAACGGAACTGACCATTTCGGAAATTATCTTTAACGGTGATTTAAAGGCTTATTTTCTTTCCCAGTTTGAGAGCATTCTCATTTTTGATGCGCTCTACAACAGCATTATCAACAACTTTGGTGATATCGCTGCGGAAACACGAGAATTTCATACCCTCAGCGCCGAGTCTCTAAAACGCATACTGGACACCTCAATTGAGAATGCCACTGCACAGGTTGCTTCAATTGAAAACAAGGCTTCTGATAACTTCAAAGAAGGCCAATTTGCGAACTGGTTAAATAACTTCGTCGCCTATCGCCGCCGCGGAGAATTTTTAAAGGAAGTTGAAGAGTGGAAGCGGGTTATTTTCCCCCGGCTTTCAGATTCGCTGCTGGTGCTTATTACTTTTTTCTTCGAATCGCTGGTACCCGAATATTTGAATTCCCAGCTGCAGGGCAAACCCTATTCGGGCGAAATTAATCCGGTTCGCATCGGCAAACGCAAAGATTTTTGGAACCAGTTAAACATCGCCTATCGCGATCTGTTGGTTCAAAAGACACTGGACACCCTGAAGCGCAAAAAACTGGTCACCTCTGACGCATTCAAGAAAAAATTCTTTAGCAACTTTGAAGAAACCAATGCCGACCTGATGACCGCTAACCCCGTTTCTTTCCCGGGTTTTAGACTCTCTATCGAAAAAGCACTGAATAACAAGATTACTCCCTGCGGTGTAATTACCGGTATTGGCAACCTCAACATCGAGGGCTCGCCCCGCGTTGCCGCGGTAATTTCCAACGTCTCTTTCCAGGCCGGTGCATTTGATATGGCTAGCGCCGAAAAAATGTGTGACCTGATGGTGACCTGCGCCGAGCAAAAGCTGCCTCTGGTATGTTTTGTCTCCTCTGGTGGCATGCAAACTAAAGAAGGTGCGAGTTCACTCTTCTCCATGGCCATCGTCAACGACCGTATTACGCGATTCGTTTGCGAAACCGGTCTACCCGTAATTGTGTTTGGATTTGGCGACTGTACCGGCGGCTCACAGGCAAGCTTTGTGACTCACCCACTGGTTCGCACCTATTACTTCAGCGGCACTGACTTACCATTTGCTGGACGCGTAGTTGTGCCCTCCTTCCTGCCTTCCATGTGCACCGTTTCCAATTATCTGGTGAAGAACAAAGGCTCGATGCACGGCTTGGTCAAACATCCTTTTGCCGACGACCTCGATGCTCAACTGCGCAAAATTGATCCGGAAATTGTCATACCCAAAGAGTCTGTCGAAGAAGTTCTGACAAGCAACCTGGCCGGCCACATCGACACGCAATCAATTGAAGTCCTGCCGCCCGCGCAAGCGCGCGATCAAATGCGTCCGATCAAAACCATATTAATTCATGCCCGTGGTTGCACCGCCGCAAAACTTATACGTGTCGCCAAAAAACTGGGCAAACAGGTCGTATTGGTGCAATCCGATCCGGATATGGATTCGGCGCCAGCGGCTATGCTTGATGGCAATGACGAATTGGTTTGTCTGGGTGGACAGACACCTGACGAAAGTTATCTCAACGCCCACTCTGTGCTGGCAATCGCTGCGCGCCACGACGCCGATTCACTGCACCCCGGTATCGGATTTTTATCCGAGAACGCCGGCTTTGCGCGGCTTTGTCGATCTCGCAATCTGAACTTCCTGGGCCCTCGAGCTCAGAGCATGGATCAGATGGGCAATAAGTCCACGGCCATTCACACGGCCATGGCCAATAAAGTACCTGTTGTTCCCGGCAGTCACGGCATTTTGGCGACGGCAAACGTTGCCGCCAAGGTAGCCGAAGAAATTGGTTACCCGGTTCTGCTAAAGGCGGTTCATGGCGGTGGCGGCAAGGGCATTCAAATTGTTCGTGAAGATTCAGAGATCAAAACAGCATTCAATCGGGTATTTGCCGAAGCTAAATCCGCATTTGGTAACGGCGATCTCTACCTAGAGAAATTTGTTGAGTCCATGCGTCATATTGAAATTCAGATATTGCGCGACGGTCATGGCAATACTCAAATTCTGGGACTGCGTGACTGTACGGTTCAGCGCAATAACCAAAAAGTATTAGAAGAGTCCGGTTCAACCATGTTGACCGCGGCACTGAAGAAAAAAGCTTACGCCAGTGCTCGAAAGCTAGCCGACGCCGTCGACTATATCGGTGCAGGTACCGTTGAGTTTATCTACGACCTGACCGATAAGACCATTTACTTTATGGAGATGAATACCCGGCTGCAGGTCGAGCATCCGGTAACCGAATGGACTTCTGGTGTGCAGATTGTTGAACAGCAATTCAATATCGCCGAAGGCGGCTCCATCAAGGACATCGAAATTAAAGACGATGGCTTTTCGATTGAGGCTCGTGTCACTGCTGAAAAAGCTAAACTCAATGATCAGGGTGAATTCGACTTTATTCCGACACCCGGTCTGGTTACCGAATGTAAATTCCCGGAGCGTGACGATCTGGAGATCATTTCCGCCGTAAGCGAAGGCAAGACCATATCGCCCTTCTACGACAGTATGATTGCGCAGCTAATCGTGCACGGTAAAGATCGGAATGACGCCATCGCCAAGTTATTGGAAGTACTGGCTGAAACCAGCATTAAGGGTGTATGTACCAATATTCCGCTGCTTAAACGTATCCTAGTTGACGAAACCTTTGTTAAAGGCAAATACGATACCAGCTACCTACCTAACTTCCTCAAGAGTCTGGATAGTGAAGAGTTAGTGACTGAAATGGCCTACACAGGTGTCGATTCTGCCAATACCAGCATCGACTCGCTGCGCATTGAGGGCACAGATGAACTTAAGGTTTTAGCGCCAATGACGGGCATATACTACTCAACACCTTCGCCAAATGATGACGACTACGTCGCGGTTGGCAGCAAGGTGAACGTTTCAACCACCATCTGCCAAATCGAAGCCATGAAGCTGTTTTCACAGATTTCACTGTCCAGCGTAACCGGTGCAGGCGAACTCTTTGAGGGCGACAAAAACTATGAGGTTGTTCGACTGAATCAGGCTAACGGCGCACAGGTAAATGCCGGTGACCTTTTGTTTGTGGTAAGGCCAAGTTCATAGAGTTCGGTCGCGCAAAATGTTGATTGGGAAAGCCGACCTTGTGTCGGCTTTTTTAGAAATTTTTCCTTTATCCTCCGAATCACCTGCAACCCCTAGTTCGTTTTAATTTACAATTCGACTTCCGGCCTAAAATAACAAGCTATGACGCAAGTAATCACCGACCTTCTGGACAATAACTCGCGATGGGCTGAGAACATCCGCAGCAGCGATCCTGAGTTTTTTAGCAAGTTGGCGGCGCAACAGTCCCCCAAATTTTTGTGGATTGGATGTTCTGATAGCAGGGTGCCGGCCAATGTCATTACCGGACTTGCGCCCGGTGAAGTTTTTGTTCATCGCAATGTGTCCAATCGTGTTGAAAACACCGATCGCAATATCTTGGCGGTCATTCAATACGCCGTTTTATCCCTCAAAGTCGAGCACATAATCGTTTGTGGCCATCATGACTGCGGCGGCGTAAAAGCCGCTCTTACCCGAAGCACCGAAGGTCCTCTAAGTGAATGGGTTTCGCCTATTCGACTATTGGCTGTTGATACTCAAACGGAAAGATCGCACTTCGATAATCAGGAAGACTGGGTGAACCGGGTTTGTGAGTTAAACGTAGAGGATCAGGTGGCGACGCTTCTCGAAAACAAATACTTAAAAGAGGCCGCAGACGAGGGCCATAGAGTCAGCGTTCACGGCTGGGTGTACAGTCTAAACAACGGCCTGATCAAAGACCTGCAGGTCTCCGCCACTAATCTCGACTAGCTATCGCTAGAGCTGTCAGTCTTTTCACTAGCGGGACTATCTTCGCTGGAAACCACGGGCTGCCCTGCCTGATCTAGGACAGTCGGAACAACACGGTTCCTGCCGTAGTCTTTTCCGGTATAGAGTGCATCGTCCGCAGCCTTCATTAACCGGTCACCCCGACCGTCCAGAGCACCGGGTGCAGAAGCCAAACCGATAGTGACAGTAATCACCTCAGCTTTTTTACTGGCTCGATAGGGGACCTTTAATTTTTCGACGCCTTCGCGCAGCTTTTCCGCCACAAAACGAGCGCCCTCAGGATCCGTTTTTGGCAGGATTACCGAAAACTCTTCACCGCCGTAACGTCCGACAAAGTCATAGGGGCGAAGCAATATTCGATCTAGAGTCTGCGCAACCTGGCGTAACACCTTGTCGCCGGCGGCGTGACCATTAATGTCGTTATATTTTTTAAAGTGGTCGATGTCGATCATCATCACCGACAACCAATTGGTATTTCGTTTCGATTCCCGAGATGCGTTGTCCAGAGATTCTTCTATGGAAAGTCGGTTGGGTATTCCGGTTAAAAAGTCTACTCGGGCGTGGCGCCTGAGAGTCTCGTTTAGCAGTTTGTTTTCTCTGGCCATATGGTGGCCGATAAGCGCGCCAATCAGAACTGACAAGATCAACCAAAACTCATACAAATCCAGTTCTACGTGAGCATATGCTGCCGTCGCATCAATGTAATAACCGCGCTCCTCGAGGGCACCAAATATAAAGATCGCCAGCACAATGATAATTGAGGAATACCATCCCCACTCGCGGCCTCGAAGCAGCGCTGCCATCATGGGCGTAATAGGCGCCAACACCATAACCGGACTGTTGCTGCCCTCGGTCAGCGCTGCAACAATCAAGAGAGAACTGACCCAGGCACAAACCAATAACACGCCGGAAAATCTCTCTGCCCATTGCTGTTTTATACAGATGTAGACGATAAACATGATGATGCAGACAAAGGAGGAAGCAATGGTGGTTGTATCGCTGATGGAACCGATCTGCAGCCGAACCAGAAAACAAATTGCTGCCCCAAGACTGAGTAGTCCGGCAGTTTTTTCGTACAGCGCAGCGTTCCTAGCCGCCTCCGGTGCACTGCGCCCAGGATCCATATCCAGTTTTATCGCCATTGGCAATCTACTCGAATTAAGTACAAGTCCAGTGTAGGCAGGAAAAACTCATTAGCCAATACGCTCTAGAGGCAAATTAGTGCTTTTTGTAGGAAATATGCGCCAATAGGGGCGCCTCCATGCATTTTTTCAGGTATTCAATATTTTCCTGTAACTGCGGCATCTGTGGATCGAGGGTATTCGCAATCCAACCGGCCATAAGCAATCCGCTCCGCTTTATTGCAACTTGAGTCAGTTGCGCGTGATTCAGGCAGCCAAGCTTGAGCCCAACAACTAAAACGACGGGAATCTGCAACCTTTTTACCAAATCTGCCAGTGTTGTGGAGTCGCTCAATGGGGTCATCCACCCGCCCGCGCCTTCTACCACCACAGAGTCGTAACTACTTTTTATCCTTTGGTACTGTTGCACGAGGACATCAAGATCGATCTCAACACCCGCATTCTTGGCCGCGATATGAGGCGAGATTGGCTCCTCAAACAGGTAGGGATTAACCTCCTCATAATTCTGGCCACACCCGCTGGCCTCGATCAAAGACAGCGCATCGGAATTAACCAGTACTCCATCGTGCAGATGGGCGCCAGCTGCAATTGGTTTCATAACTCCAACGCTACGCCCCTGCTCCACTAAGGTCCTGACAAGTTCTAGACAGACATGGGTTTTGCCAACATCCGTGTCCGTGCCGGTAACAAAAAATTGCTTTGGAAGCTTCATACTGATTTCTTCAAAATCAAAAAACCGACTTGATAGGTCGAATAATATTCTCGTCCAAGAAACTCCTGTTCCAGCCCCCTGATAAGGTTCTGATAGAGCTGACGCCCCATAAGCCCCTGTCTGCGCTCTCGTTGCGCATTGGTCGCGCCCATTCGTTTGGTGCTCTCAAGCATTGCCTGAGCGCTATTGTGGCCAATTTGATATGTATGCGTATCACTGAGAATTAAATCGGCCCCAGAACACTGCGCCGCGCTGATCAAATCATCCATCGACTGCAATTGATGCACTCCATCCAGCCCATTCGCATTTAAACAAGGCTGCCATTCGGCCAATGTTCCCTCGATAAAGGTGGTGAGCATCGCTAAACCCCCTGGAGCCAAAATTCGAAAAATCTCAGCTAATGATTGATCACAATCCGTCCACTGCAGGGCAGCGTTGGAAAATACCAAATCAACAACATTCGATCTCAGGGGAAGAGATTCCATATCTCCATAAACTAGTTCAGGTATGTCATTTTTGGGCAATCCGCGCCCCCTAAAGTAATTCCCGGAGGCCTTTAACATTCCTTCGGCAATATCCAATCCAAGAATGTTGCTACCCACATATCGATCCGCAAGTAGTCCGGTTAAATAACCGGCGCCGCAGCCAAGGTCGACAACCTGCGAGGGCGGTGCCAATTGTTCTGGAACCAAATCCAGAAGTCGATCTGCCATTCTGTTTTGTATATCTGAGACCTGCTGGTACCCGGAAGCAGCGCGGCTAAACTGCCGGGCAACCTGAGATTTATCCAGAGCCAACATCAGCGGGCAGCCCCGCTAACCAAACTGGACAGCAGCTGCGCGACTTCTGATGGATCAGAGAGCGGTGGAAAATGACCGCAGTAAATCTCATTTAGGGTGCCACCCGTTTGCTCTGCAATCCACTCAGAGGCATTAGGATGGCAAACACGATCTTTTTCGCCCGAGATCAAATGCACAGGCATCTGCAATTGTTTTACCTGGCCGCGGAGGTCGGTGCTCCTGAGAATATGCAAACCTTTCAAAAGGTTATTCAGCGAAGGTTTTGGTGCGCTATCGATAATATTGGCGATGGGTTTACGAAGTAATCTAGCCTGAGCGCTATCTCCCGCCTGTAACAATAAAAAGCGCCCTAAATTTTGGCTGTATTCCTGTTTTAGTCCTTCAGCAAAGGCCTCGAATTGATTGATTTCCATACCCCAGTCCCAGTCGGGCGACCGCACAAACTTGGGCGTGGTGCAAACCAGCAACAAAGCTTTCACTCGATCTGGAGCCAATACAGCTGCTCTCATCGCCACCAGGCCTCCCAGTGACCAACCAACCCATATCGCCTTTTTGGGTGCGCGTTGCAACATCTGCTCTGCCAATTGATCCAGGCTTTCAGGGAAATCAGAATCTGCTAACTTTCCGTAACCCGGCAAATCTAGTGCCAGAGTTTTTGCGCTGGTTTCTGCCTCAACCCTCTCCCAAACGCCAGCGTGGTAAGCCCAGCCATGTAGCAAAACTGCTTGCGCTTCGACACTCACAGCAATCCCTCATTCTTAAGTACCGACAGCGCACCGAATAGTTGGCTAATCTGATCCTCGGAATGGGCTGCAGAAAGGGTAATTCGCAATCGGGCGCTACCCACAGGCACGGTTGGCGGACGAATAGCTGTCACCAGAAATCCCAGCTCCTTCAATCTAGCTGAACACTCCATAGCTTTTTGATTGTCACCGATAACAACTGGCTGAATAGCTGTGGCGGACTCCATAAGTTGCAGGTCGCGTGATTTAGCTTCGGTACGGAACTGACAGATTAACCTCTGCAGATGATCGAAACGCCAATCTTCCTCGACCATTAACGCAATAGCTGCAGCGTTTGCCGCCACCACAGTGGGCGGCAGCGCGGACGTGTAAATATAGGGTCTGGCCTTCTGAATTAGGGTATCAATAAACACCTTGTCCGCGGCAACAACAGCACCAAAAGACCCCATTGCCTTACCCATGGTGGCGAGCATTATCCGGTTTTCAGTCGGTGCCAGCCCAAGGCGACTCAGACTGCCCCTGCCCTGTTCGCCCAATACACCAAAACCGTGGGCATCATCAAAATAAGCCAAGGCGTCATGAGACTGGGCAAGATCTGAAATTTCCAGTAACGGCGCAATGTCGCCGTCCATGCTGAACACAGCATCAGTAGCAATAAATGTTGGCTGATTGCGGTTTGTCCTGCTTGTTAGCTGTCTCTCCAAGTCTGAAATATCCGCATGTGCATAGCGGCGCATCGGCGCCCGACTCAAACGTCCGGCGTCAATCAGCGAAGCATGGTTAAGCTTGTCCTGCAGGATTAATCCTTCTCGATCGAAGAAGCTGTTAAGTACCGCGAAGTTGGCCATATAACCGGTGGAAAAAAGCAGTGCAGCTTCAGCGCCGACAAAATCGGCAAAGTCCTGTTCGAATTGCTCGGTAATCTCCTGGTGACCGCAAACTAGATGCGAAGCGCCGCTGCCGACACCCCATTTGTTGGCGGCCTTTACAACAGAATCGACAAGCTTGGCATGGTTGGCAAATCCCAGATAATCATTGCTACAAAAATTAATGAGCTTCTGTCCCTGAACACTAATCTCGGGGCCCTGAGGACCTGCCAGAATATTTCTGTAGCGACGCAGATGATTTTGCTCGGCTGACTGAAGATCAGCAGCCAGCTGTTGATGCCAATTCACTTAGAGCCTAGGCGCCTTCAGGCTGAATTCCCAGTCGATCAAAAAGTTCTCGATCGTGATGACAACTCGAGTTCTCGGTTGTCAGCAGCTCTTCACCGTAGAAGATTGAGTTGGCTCCGGCCATAAAACACAGGGCCTGCATCTGGTCGTTCATCTCGTGCCGGCCAGCGGAGAGTCGCACGTAGGATTCCGGCATCAATATGCGCGCAACGGCAATGGTGCGCACAAAATCAAACTCATCCAAATCCTCAACCTGATCGAGAGGCGTGCCGGGGATCTTAACCAACATATTGATGGGCACACTTTCCGGTGGTTTGGGCAGATTTGCCAAGGTGCGCAGTAGTCCAATTCGATCCGACTCCTGCTCACCCATACCAACTATTCCGCCTGCGCAGACATTCATACCCGCATCGCGAACCGACTGAAGTGTATCCAGACGATCCTGATAGGTACGAGTGGTAATGATCTGATCGTAGTAGTTTTCTGAGGTGTCGAGATTATGGTTGTAGTAGTCGAGACCCGCTTCTGCAAGTTGGTGAGCCTGCTCGGGTTTGAGCATACCCAGTGTCGCGCAAGTTTCTAGTCCGAGTTCCTTAACAGCGCGCACAGTAGCCAGAACCTGAGGTAATTCTCTATCGGAAGGGTTGCGCCAGGCGGCCCCCATACAAAATCTAGTCGCTCCAGCATCAACAGCTTTTTGTGCTGCATCTAAGATTTCCGGAATGGGCAAGAGTTTTTCTTTTTCCAACTCCGTATCGTAGTGGGCAGACTGAGGACAATAGGCGCAATCCTCAGGGCAGGCACCTGTTTTGATGCTGATTAGCGTGCTGAGCTGCACACGATTGGGCTCAAAATGTTGGCGATGAACCTGCTGAGCCTGAAACATCAGATCCATAAATGGCTTCGCAAATAGCTGCTCTACCTCGAGTTGGCTCCACTGCCGAGTCGGCACTGGGGGTTGCATATACTGGACGGGTTCTACCGAGGCCATTACAAAATTCCTGTTAACCAAAAATTGGTTGCTAGGTTAACAGATCTGATTGGTGGAATTAAGTTTAGTCGCAGTTTTTTAGCTGTCCACTTGCTGTTTTGTATTTGTTATTCGCTAGCGCGGGGGTGTTTATTTTCTTTGCTTGCAGACAAATTTTTAGGAACAAATTTGGGCCGCCTTTAGGCTGGCCGCAGGCCCAGCGACCGGAAGTCTCTGGTCAAAGAAAACCTTATCTATAAACTCCTATTTATTCTTACTGGCAGAAAATTGCTCCTGCATTTCCTGCACTCCCGCCGTCCATGGCGGTCGTCGCAGCACGTCCATGTGCGCTCAACCCGATAAATCACTCTCCACTCGGCAAGCTCAACGGGGCCTACCCGCCCATCGTCATTGCGAGCAAAGCGAAGCAATCCATAGACCGCAGTATGTGGATTGCTTCGTCGGCTAAAGCCTCCTCGCAATGACGATGGGTGGGTAGGTGGTTTTGACTTTGATCGCGACTTTCCAACATTAGAAAGAGCCGCCGAGAAGCCCAATTTCAGCCGAGCGCTTTAGCGCGAGACAACTGACTTTTCGCAGGAAAGCAGGCCCGAAGGGCGAGGACGAAGCCCGAGTAATCCGTATAGAGCGAGGACAAATTTGCAGGGCGTAGCACCGTGACAATAGGCAGCGGCAACCCCCGTTAGGGAAACACAACAAAAAGATCACCCTACACAACAGTGGAAATACCACTAAAAACTGACGAACATCTCTCTATAAGGTATTTTGCTACCTATAGCAGAGCTAACAAAAGCCAATTCACCAATGTCTGATACTGAAAAGTCCAACACCGAAAATTATCTTCTCAAAAAACTAAGCGAGTCTGGCTTCCATGGCGGCGACAAACTTGGAGAAGACCTAGGCATATCCCGTGTTGCGATTTCCAAACATATGAGTTCATTGCGCGGCAAGGGTCTTCCGCTTATTTCTGTTCCCGGCAAGGGCTACTGCCTGGAAGATGGAGTGGAGTTACTACACCCGCAAAAAATTCTCGATGCGGTGAATCAGAAACGCATTCATCACATCACCGAAATTCATATTCACCAGCAACTCGACTCCACCAACCAATGGTTATTGGAGCAGGCCTTTGTCGAGAATCGAGCCTCTGTCTGCCTCGCTGAATCACAGCTTGCAGGTCGAGGTCGGCGAGATCGTCAATGGCACAGTTCTCCGTATCGAAACCTAATGTATTCGCTCTCATGGCGGTTTTCCAACTGGCCCAGCTCTCTCTCGGCGGTGAGCCTGCTGGCTGGTCTGGTAGTTGCTGAGGCGCTAGAAATTAGTGGTGTACCGGACGTACAAATTAAATGGCCCAACGATATCTACCTTAACGGGAAAAAACTCGGCGGGCTTCTGGTATCAGCCAAAGGCGAAGCCAGCGGAGCCTGCGACCTGGTAGTGGGTGTCGGAATTAATCACCATATTTTGCCGGCAGAAGGCAGCGCTATCGATCAGGAATGGATTGACCTTAGCTCCCAGAAACTTTCGGTAAATAGAAATCAACTCACTGCTCTGATTACGGAAGGATTTATCGACCTGTTACCCGAGTTTGAGCAAAAAGGATTTGCTCCTTTTCGAGACGCCTGGAATACGCGCTGTATTTTCCTAGACCAAAAAGTTCGGCTGTTTAAGGGTATGGAAGATAGTAGTACAGAAGAAAATACAGATGAGTTGATTGGTATTTGTCGAGGCGTCGACAATGAGGGCGTTTTACAAATAGAAAAAGATGACGGATCAATTAGCAGCGTCAGAGATGCTGATCTCAGTATGAGAGCACTTTCTGATTCGACGAATGCGAACTAAACAAACTAAGCAAATCGGGGGAACTATGGATTTATCAATCTCAAAACTACGCACTATTACCGTGACCTTCATACTGGCTGGACTTGCTGTGGGGCTGCTCGGATGCTCCGTAGCAATATCTAACAGATCTGGCGATACAAACAGCTCTCAGGAGCAGGCGAACAAGCAAGTTGCCTTAGATTTTTATCGTCCTGGAATTACAACTGCGGAACGAGATGCCATGATTCACGATGGTTATGTTCAGCATAATCCGGCAGCGGTTAAGTTTGCTGAGGAACAAGGTATCAGCGCCAAGCATGCCTTTCCGCTTTGGATGACACGAATTCAGGCAGGAGGTGGCGAAGGCCCTGAATCCAGCGGACCGCAGCCTCCAGCAGGCAAACAGGCTTACATGGCAATCGCCGAAGATGACAAAGTCTTTCTGATGCACCAAAGATTTGCGCAGGATCCAAACGAAGCGCCCGGCACCTTCTATGAATATTTCAGTTGGGGCATGTTTGGTTTTAAAGACGGACTAATCTACGAGCACTGGGACGGAAATATTATTCAGCCTGAATAGAGTTAGGTTTGAAACTGCAGCTACTGGTCAATAATCTGTCCTTCTGAGTCTAGAGCGGGGTAAGACAAATTTTTGCCCAAGTAGTAGTTTTTTAATCTGGGATAACCCCATTCAAAGGTCAGGCGATCTATCTCTTCTGCGGGCAGCCTAGGCAGGTCAAACATGCCTTTTTCAGATCGCTGTCGACAGGCCTCAGCCAGAATCAAGGCAAAGGCAACAGAGACATTGAGGGACTCAACCAGACCTAGCATTGGGATGCAGACAAAGTCATCTGCGAGGTCTCTGCCCTGTTGGCTAACACCCAGTTCTTCGGAACCCATCAGTATAGCCACCGGTTTAGTGAAATCGTATTGGCGATAGTCAACAGCGTCCTCAACCAAGTCCGCCGCGACAACTCTCATGCCCTGGCCACGCACCTCTGATACCGCCTCTTCAATACTGTTGTGTCGTACAAGACGAACTCGCTTGTGTGTGCCAGCGCTAATTCCGGCGAAGCGCCGTTGCGGCTGCTCGGTATCAACCGCCGCATGTATTTCGCCCACGGCAAAAGCGTCACAGGTGCGGCGCATGGCAGCCAAGTTTCTGCCTTTTTGCACCTGATCGCTAATTAGTGTTAAGTCAGGTTGCCGACGCTCAAGGGTTTGTCGGATTTTGTGGTATCTTTCTGGGGTCATTCTTCAGAATCAATCAGCACATCTGAGATAATTAAAACGAAATTGTAAACCTGATCCGGGAGTGCTGCGAAAATCCCGTCGGACAGAAAAGGCTTCATACAAAATTCACCAAATCCAACTCATTGTGGGTTGTATTTAATAAGGGTTAAAGCAAGCTGCATCATGCGCGTCACATCTGAAGATATCCTACACGGCCCCATCAAAGAAACGCTGGTGCGTATGACCGGCCCCATGATCATAGCCATTTTTTCCATGATGCTATTTGGCGCAGTTGATACTTTTTTTATCAGCTTGATGGGTACCGACCCACTTGCCGCGATTAGCTTCACCTTCCCAGTTACTTTTACCATTATGAATTTGTCCATCGGCATGGGCATCGCTACTTCGGTGATCTTGGCACAGATTATTGGGCGCCGAGAGATGCAAACTGCGCAGCGTGTATGCACCGATGCGCTCTGGTTCTCGACTCTACTCGTCGTAATCGTCGCAGCTCTGGGTCTGCTCACCATTGATCCACTGTTTAGAGCTCTGGGCGCAACGGATAATACGCTGCCTTTTATCCGCGAATATATGGTGATCTGGTACCTTGCGGTGGGCCTGTTGGTAATCCCGATGACGGGCAACGCCGCTATTCGAGCCACCGGAGATACTAAGTGGCCGAGTATTCTTATGATGGCCAGTGGCGTGATAAACGCCATATTGGATCCGTTTCTAATATTTGGTATTGGCCCATTTCCAGAAATGGGTGTGCAGGGTGCGGCTCTGGCAACCGCGATCTCCTGGGCAATAGGATTTGTCTTTGCACTTTGGCTGCTCGGTGCCAGGGAGAAGCTTCTAACCTGGAGGCCACCAAATTTAGCTGAACTTAAGAGCACCTGGGGACAGCTGCTGCGTATTGGTTCGCCGATCTCGCTAGCCAATATGCTAACCCCCATAACTATTCTATTTCTTACGGCACTGGTTGCTCGATTCGGAGAAACCGCTGTTGCCGGTTACGGTGCCGGTGGCCGCATAGAAGCCTTTGCCATGGTCGTTGCTTTTGCCATGACTTCTACTCTTTCGCCCTTTATGGCGCAGAATATTGGTGCTGGTAATGTCACGCGAGCGCGTCAGGCCCTCAACGGCTCTCTTAAGTTTATTTTTGTACTTCAGTTAGTTGCTTACATGCTGCTCGCTATAGCGGCACCTCTATTGACCGGGGTGTTCAGTCAAGACCCAGCGGTGTTGCTGGTGGCAAATCAATACCTATGGATTATGCCGGCAGGTGCCTGTTTTTATGCCCTAGTCATTGTTATAGCAACCGCTTTTAACGCCGCACAGGAATCGAATAAGACGCTGCTTTCCAGCCTAGTGCGTCTGTTTATATTTATCTTGCCCTGTGCCTTCCTGGGCGGACTTCTTCTCGATATTCCGGGCTTATTTTTAGGCTCTGTGGTTGGCAACATGCTCGCGGCCGTATTTTCTTTCTGGTTAGTGAACCGGATGATGGATCGCTTGGAAGCCAAGCAGACATACGTTCAGGCTTAGTATCACATTAGATGTGAAAACTTCCGCTGCCGCGGGGTGTATTTATACATTCAAAATATTTCCATTGCCATGGAGGGGAGGTCTTTTCTTTGCGTGCCCAAAGGGTTTCCGCTGCCACGGGGGCGTCCCTTTTGTCTTGCCAAAAGGAACCAAAAGCGCCTGCTCTGTTTCCACCGCCCGCTGCGCGGGTTCCCTGCGATGCTCACTTCAATCCTGAGCTGCGGAACTCAGCGTCTTAAAGACGCTTCAGACAGTCCTCGCTCTATACGGATTGAAGCTGCGCTTCTCGGCGGTTCCAAATCGCGACCAAAAAAACACCAGACGGCCAGTTTGCGACAGGCCCCGTTGAGCTTGCCGAGCGGAGAGATATTTATTTCGGTTGAGCGCACAAGGACGTGCGCGAAAGTGCGTCCGAGACAGGATGTCTCGTAGAGCACGACCGCAATAAATAGCTTGGAGCGAGGGCAGTCGAAGACCAAGCGATCGGGGTGCCCTTTCTTTTGGGTCTTTTCTTTGGGCAAGCAAAGAAAAGATCGCCCCCACGGCAGTGGCAATCTTTAAGGTAAAAAATAAGAACTATCAAATTAGATTATTTACTGTATATAATTACAGTCATGAAAGAATTAACCGCAAGACAGTCCGAAGTCCTCGCCTACATCCGCGAATATATGACCGATGAAGGCATGCCACCTACTCGCGCCGAGATCGCAAACAAGCTGGGCTTCCGCTCAGCCAATGCCTCCGAAGACCATTTAAAGGCCCTCGCTCGCAAAGGCGCTATTGAACTAATACCTGGATCATCTCGAGGCATAAAGCTTCCCGGCCCTCCAATCTCTAGTGGCACCGAAGCGGCAAACGACGGCTTGGCAGTTATTGGCAAGGTCGCCGCAGGTTCTCCGGTTCTGGCCGTTGAGAACGTCGAAAAGCATCTCAGTATGGATCCAAGTTTGTTCTCCCCTCCCGCTGATTATTTGTTGCGGGTTGAAGGCGACAGCATGATCAATATCGGCATTCACGACGGTGATTTACTCGCAGTAAACAAAACACCTCTGGCAAATCAGGGCGATATTGTTGTGGTGCGTATCGATGAAGAGGTAACGGTTAAACGCTGGAACCGCGTTAGCAGTGATCATATCCAGTTAATTGCTGAAAACGATGATTATGCGCCGATAGAGCTGCATTCAGGCGAGTTTGAAGTAAACGTCGAGGGTAAAATGGTGGGTGTGATCAGACAGTGCTAGATAGCTATCTGTGAGCTTTGACGCTCAGCACTCCACCATCATTTCTCGCTGGCGCTCCACCAACTCTTTTAGATTCAACAACCAAGATTCAACCCGGGCAAAATCCAGATCATTGCTGCTGAGTTCTTTGGTTTGAATAAGGCCGGCACTTTGTAGCGCTGCTGAGCCCTTGCCCGCTGTTGAACCCGACACAAGCTGGCTATGTGCTGCTTGCATCTGCGCCATCCAGCCTTCTTGTTCCGAGGTGAGAATTTCAGAGAGTTCAGCCGGCAATTTGTCGATCTTTTCCAGAGCCGCTGCCAAGTCCTGCGCTGAGGCGATTTCCGCTGCCTCGGGAGACTGGTAGTTTTCCGCGATTTCTCGCAAAAAATTCCGCTTTGCGAGCTGTAACTGAAAGCTGCAGCCCTCAATCAAGGCATCCTGAGTTAGCCGAGATCCTTCATCAGCCTGCACTGCCTTAAATTGCTCTAGGAGCGCTTCGGCCTTGCGCAGATGCGCGTTTACTTTGCCGCGAAACAGGCTCACTTAGATTTCTTTTCTACCCATTTATTGTCGAGGTAGTCGGCACGCCAGCCAGCTGGCTTGCCATCCTTCTCACCACGAACATAGGATTGACCAGCCTTTTTGTCGTAGCGCACAACAACATCAACACCTTTTTTTGGCGCAATCTGTGGCGCACTCATTAGGTATTCATACTTGGGGTCGACTTCTTTTTGGTGTGCCAATATTTCTTTCAATAATGGCGCGCGCGTCTCACGATGTTTTGGATACTGGCTGGCGGCCAAAAACAGTCCGCTTGCTCCATCGCGCAATAAATAGTGGTCATCGACCTTCTCGCATTTGAGTTCCGGCATCGGCACTGGATCCATCTTCGGAGGCGCTGCTTCGCCGTTACGCAAAAGTTTGCGAGTGTTTTTACACTCCTCGTTTGTGCAGCCAAAGTATTTGCCAAAACGACCGGTCTTAAGCTGCATCTCGTTGCCACACTTGTCACATTCGAGGCTCGGGCCATCGTATCCCTTAATCTTGAAGGTACCCTGCTCCACCTCAAACCCATCGCAGTCGGGGTTGTTGCCACAGACATGCAGTTTGCGTGTCTCATCCACTAGATAACTGTCCATTGCAGTGTTGCATTTACCACAGCGATGTTTGTCTTTCAGCTGACGGGATTCCGCTTCATCATCGGCGTCTGCCTCAATCGCTTCATCTCCCGGAGCAAGGTTCATCGTGTTTTTACAGCGTTCAGCTGGTGGCAGCGCATAGCCTGAACAACCAAGGAAGACGCCGGTAGTTCCGGTACGAACCATCATATGCCGACCGCATTTCTCGCAGGCAATATCAGTATCAGTTGCATCATTGAGACGCATCTCTTCGTCGGCGCGCTCCAACTGCTTGGAAAAATCCTGATAGAAGGCACTAAGTGTTTTTTTCCACTCCAGCTCACCCTGAGCAATTTTATCCAGCGACCCTTCCATGCGCGCGGTAAAGGAATAATCCATCAAATCGGCAAAATTCTCGCCCAGGCGCTCGGACACGATCTCGCCCATTTTTTCAGCGTAGAAACGACGCTTCTCCAAACGCACATAGCCGCGATCCTGAATGGTAGAAATAATACTGGCGTAGGTAGAGGGTCGACCAATGCCACATTTTTCAAGCTCTTTGACCAAGGCTGCTTCGCTAAAACGAGCAGGCGGTTTGGTGAAGTGCTGATTGGGATCGAGCTTTTCGAGGCTCAACTTCTGACCAACCTGGAGATCTGGCAATGTGCGGTCTTCTTCTTTAGAGCCTGCGGGAGGAAGCACTCTTTGATAACCATCAAAGGTCACAACACGACCGTTAATTCGCAGCTTGTGCCCTGCGGTTTCGATTTCAACACGTGTTACCAGAAATTCCGCTGGCAACATCTGACAGGCCACGAACTGCTGCCAAATCAACTCATAAAGTCGGCGTGCGTCGGACTCCATTTCGATCAGCGTAGCGGCATGACGGTTTACCTGACTCGGACGTATCGCTTCGTGAGCCTCCTGCGCACCATCTTTGCTGGAGTAGCGCTTCGGCTCTTCTGGCAGGTATTCAGGACCGTAGTCTTTTGCGATCATCTCGCGGCACTCAGCTACTGAATCAGCGCTCAGATTGGTTGAGTCAGTTCGCATATAGGTGATATGACCAGCTTCGTAGAGCCGCTGAGCCATCATCATGGTTTTTTTGACGCCATAACCCAATCGCGTGCTGGCTGCCTGCTGCAATGTTGAAGTAATAAAAGGCGCTGAGGGTTTTGAGCTGGACGGTTTGTCTTCGCGATTGCTGATCTGGTATGACTGGCTTGAAAGCAAATCAACCGACTCTTTGGTCTCTTGTTCTGACACAGGACGGAATCTCTTGCCATCCTTCTGCACCACTTCAAAACGTAGGGCCTTCTCAGCTTCTTCAGACAATAAATCGGCATGAAGCGTCCAATATTCTTCGGGAATAAAGGCGCGAATTTCTTTCTCTCGTTCAACAACCAGTTTGACAGCAACCGACTGCACTCGTCCCGCAGATAGACCGCGTGCTACTTTTTTCCAGAGCAACGGCGACAGCATAAACCCGACAACACGGTCCAGAAAACGACGTGCTTGCTGAGCATTGACTCGATCAATATTGAGCTCACCGGGTTCGGCAAAAGCTTCTCTGATTGCTTTCTGAGTGATCTCGTTGAAAACAACACGCTTATAGCGGCTGTCGTCTCCACCGATTGCTTCACGTAAGTGCCAGGCAATAGCTTCTCCCTCGCGATCCAAATCCGTTGCCAGATAGATGGCGGGAGCATCTGCGGCGGCTTTGCGCAGATCGGAAACCACTTTCTCTTTGCCCGGCAGAATTTCGTAGCGGGCCTTCCAGTCGTGATCGGGATCGACACCCATGCGACGGATTAGCTGCTCTTTGGCTTTCTTGATTTTATGTGCAGCTTTAGCCTCTGGAGACAGCTTGCGTGTCTTGGCGGCCTCTTTGGCACGTTGCGCGGGCGTGGTGGTTGAGGTAGTTCCACCCATAGGCAAATCGCGAATATGGCCCACGCTGGATTTGACGACAAAGTCATCTCCAAGGTATTTATTAATAGTTTTAGCTTTAGCTGGTGACTCGACAATTACGAGGGACTTGCCCATAAAATTTAATACTTAGTTGTTGGTTGACCCCAAAAATTATTCCTTGAGGTGTGAAGTGATTCCTTTTTCTATTAATGCACGGGGATTTTGCTGATGTAAAGAAAAATTCCCAGATAGCTCTTCAGATGGCGATTCAGATGACCAAAAAGTTGTGCTGCTAGGCCGCAGTCAGATCTAGGATTGATTGCATGGATTTGGCAATACTATCAACCGCTTCATCGTCGCCTTTTTCGTCCCAGCATACCGCTACATAGGACTCCCCTGAAATTAGGGCTTCGGTCCCCTCTGGCAGGATTTCAAATATTTTTTGTATTTGCTCATCTCGAGAGGAAAAAACACCATAACTTCGAATCTTCGCCGTTTCCGGATTCCTAAAGGAGCTACCGGAGGAGCCGACCTGCCCTTCACCACGATGACTGAGCAGACAAGCCATATCCGGTCGCGACAGCTCCTCTGGCAATTTCATTCTGGAGGCCAACCGCACTTCGAGCCCCCTGCTAATTGCCGACTGACGCAGGGCAGCAATATGCCGTTGACGGGCACTGGGTCGAACCATCATAAAAGAACCGTAGAGGAACATCAGAGTTGCAATAACGACAAACCAGGCCAAATTCATTCCTTTTTGTGATCAATAATTACCGGCGCCCATATTCGCTTGCTTGAGCGAAGGCGCACAGAGTAAATTAGCTACCCGCTCAAATCTATAACGAAAATTGAAACCAATACTTGTCAGAACTCTTATGCTCGCCACCGGTATTCTGACTGGCTCTAGCCTATTGGCCCAGGAATCCCAACAGCCTCCTGATACAGAACAGCTTCGGCAGATCTTTTTGGACGCTCAAGCAGCCACTAGCAGAGGACGATTCCAGACCGCCAACTCCCTGCACCAGCAGCTTGTTGATGCCGATTACGTACTGGCTCCCTATGTCGAGATGAGCATCTTTATCGGTCAGGGAATTCGTGCGGATGACAATGAGATTTTGGCCTTTATCGAAAAACACCAAGGTACCTGGCTGGCGGAGAAAATGCGTTTAAATTGGCTGAACAGCCTAAAGTCCGATCGCAAATACCAAATTTATGTCGATCACTTTGTCCTCGGTACCGGCAACAAAGTTCAGCAGTGTTTTTATCTGGAGGCTTTGCATCGACTGGGACAAATTCAGGAAGCCTATGAAAATGCGAAAGATATGTGGCTGGTGGGAGAGTCACAGCCGGATCAGTGCGACTACGTCTTTGACCGTTGGAGGCGCTCCGATTCCTTTAGCGAAGAGTATATCTGGCAGCGCTATATTCTCGCTCGCCGGGAAGGTGAAGTTCGATTTTCTACCTATCTGGCGAACATCGCGCGCGATGACGATATTGAGCTGCGTATCCGCGCCTATCAGACCATTCGTTCGACGCCGGAAATTCTGGAAAATGTTGAATCCTTTGTCGCAGGGGGTGTTGGTTACTCCTCTGTAATAGCCCAGGGCCTACGCAATCTGGCCGTAAAAGACCTCGATTCAGCACTTCTACTCTGGCCCCAGTATCGCGATGCCAGCGTCCTAACGGCTGAGGATATCGACTACACAGTTGCGGGGTTGGTTGAGGAACTTATCGATAGCAACCGATACCTAGAGTCATATCAATTTGCAGTGCAGAATCGGCCTCTTCTAGCTGACGAAATATTTGAGGAGGGCGCTCAGGAAGCGCTGGCGCTGCTCGATTGGCAAAGCCTGCTCGATTGGCTCGATCTAATGCCCAATCAACTGCAAGAGATACCCAAGTGGACGTACTGGCGCGCCCGGGCCATGAATCAAATTGGTCTTTCCGGCGACATCTTTTACGACAAGATTGAAACCAGAAGGGATTACTACGGGTTTTTGGCCAGTCTGATAGACGATCAGCCCTTTAGTCTTAGTGAAAATTTTGCCGCCCCTTATTCACCTGAGAGCGTGCCGCCAGAATATCTTGCCGACTGGCAGCGTGCAGCCGAACTTGAGCATGTTGAGTACTTTAATAACGCGCGGCTAACCTGGTTCCATGCTACCAATCACCTAAGCAGAGAAGAGCTACTCACCGCCTCCCAATGGGCGGCCCAAGAACAACTACACTACTTCTCGGTTCAGGCCACGGTAACGGCAAAGGCCTGGGATTATCTCGAGCTGCGATTTCCCTTTAGCTATCCGGATGCCTACCTTGCGGCCTCAGAAGAATTTGATCTGCCACTAAGTTGGATTTATGCGGTGTCACGTCAGGAAAGTAGCTTCTCAAGAGATATCAGCTCAGGGGCTGGTGCCCGCGGCCTGATGCAGCTAATGCCGGCTACTGCCCGTGAGGCCGCTCGCATTCTCGGCGTTCGCTATCAACAAGATTCCCTAATTGTTCCCGAGTACAACATCAGATTGGGCGCAAGCTACCTTGAGCGGGCTTATCGACAGTTCGACAATAACCCTATCTATGCCTCGGCCGCCTACAACGCTGGCATTGCACGTGTAAACGGTTGGTTGCGCAACAGCCGGGACGATATGCCACTAGACGTTTGGGTAGAGACAATCCCCTTTGAAGAAACAAAAAGCTATGTGAAAAATCTGATGATGTTCTCGGCAATCTACGCAGCCAAGCTTGGCGAGATATCTCTGTTGGAACAACTCGATTCCGCTATCTTCCTTGGCTCTTCAACTTGAGCTCTAGGCAGTTCAACTTGAGCTCTAGGCAGTTCAACCTGAGATCTGGGCAGTTCAAATGGAGCCCCACAACCTGAATATATGATCGATATCGGCGTCAATCTGACCCATGGTCAGTTTAAAAATGATCTGCAGCAGATGCTAAAGGACTCTTTTGCTGCCGGCATTGAATGCATGATTTTGACCGGCACTGATCTGGACTCGAGCATCGAGAGCCAACAACTCTGCCAAAAATATTCTGAACAATATAAAAACCGGCTCTTCTCAACCGCAGGTGTGCATCCTCACGACGCTGCCAGCTGGACAAGCGACACTGCCAGCCAAATTCGCGAACTGCTAAATTGCCCTGAGGTGGTGGCGGTGGGTGAAACCGGTCTGGACTTTAATCGCGATTACAGCCCTCGACAGGAACAAATTGCTAGCTTTGAGGCGCAGATCGAATTGGCCGCAGATTCTGGATTGCCGATGTTTCTACACGAACGTGATGCCTTTGAGACTCAATTTGATATCTTGCAAAATTACCGGGATCAATTTGGTCGAGCCGTTGTGCACTGTTTTACTGGCACCAGAGAGGCGCTCTATAAGTATCTGGATCTGGATTTATATATCGGTATTACCGGCTGGGTTTGTGATGAGCGTCGTGGGCTGGAATTGGCTGAACTGGTTTCGGATATACCGCTGAATCGTCTTATGGTGGAAACCGACGCGCCCTTTTTGCTGCCGAGGAATATTGAGCCGAAACCGGCTTCACGGCGAAACGAACCGCGTTACCTTGATTGGGTGATAATGAAAATTGCCCAATGCTACGAATTGAGCGATAAAGAAATTACGGATACCACGAGCGCGAACGCCCGCGCTTTTTTTGATCTACCCAGTGCCGAGCCGCCGGTCTAGCTTAGATATTCAACTAAATCCTCTTCACCGAAGGGCCAAAATAATTCAGGTTCAATATCAGATCTTTTCAACAGAGGAATCTTTAGTCCGTAGCGCTTTTTAAGTTCCAGATTAGAGGTTACGTCTATCTTGTCGAACTCTGAAATGCCGATCCGATAGAGCAAATCTTCCGCTTTTTTACAGAGGGAACAATTGGGCCCCGTGTAAAGAATTAGTGGACTAGCTGGCATGACGAATTAGATAACATTGATGCACACGGGCATTCCGCTGAAAATCCGGATCCAAAGAGGCGGCATTAAAGTCCTCAACGGCGTAGGTTTCAGAGATTTTTTCATCCAGACGAAAACGCCTCAGGTTATTGGAAAATATCAAGGTGCCGCCCTCCGCCAATCTTTTCATAGATGCCTGCACTAGCATTAGCTGATCTCTCTGAATATCCAGGGTACCTTCCATTTTTTTGGAGTTGGAAAAAGTGGGCGGGTCGAGAAGAATCAAATCATACAAAGACTTATCTTCGATATCCTGTTTTAGCCAATCGATGCAATCCACTCGCTTCAGCATATGCTTCCAAATATCCGCATTATTTAGCCGGTAGTTGCGCCGTGCCCAATCCAAGTAAGTATTGGACATGTCCAGGCTCAGACTCTCCGTGGCACCACCAGCGATGGCGTGCAAACTGGGTACAGCGGTATAACAAAACAGGTTCAAAAACTTTTTACCTTTCGCATTTTCAGCGATCCAGCGACGAATGGGTCGATGATCCAGAAATAGACCCGTATCCAGATAGTCCTTGAAGTTAACCAGCAACTGCACCTGCCCTTCCCTAACAATCTGCTCTGATGCCGAGGGTTCATCCGCTTTCTGATACTGGGCACTGCCTTTCTGGCGCTGTCGGGTCTTGCGGATAATCTGCTCTTCGCCACAGTCAAATGCGAGCTGCACACCGGTGCAAAGTTCGTTGAATCGGTGTTTGGCTTTACCCTCTTCAATCTCTGCGGGCGCCGCATATTCCTGCACCACTAAAATGGATTCAGGCTCTTCGCCGGGGTTTTGCAGCAGATAGTGATCCACAGCCGCTGAATATTCGGGGATATCAGCGTCGTATACCCGGTAGTGGGATATATCGGAGCGCTTCAACCAAGATTTAAGCCGTGCCCGGTTTTTGCGAATACGCGCGGCTACCATCTGTGCACCCTCTGATGGAGTTTTGCTAGCCGAGGGTTTTAGCTCCACACCGGGCTTAATATCAAATAGGTAAAAGAGACAATCCAGCTTGCCGTTGATCACCTGATAATGTTTGTGACTGTGCATGCCTAACAGACGTCCAAAATCCGCTGAGGGTGCCAATATGGCCGCTTGCCAACCCTCAAACCCGGTACTGAGTTGCTGACCAAACTGTCGATACAGCTGCTCAGCCTGATCCGTATCGCCCAAGCGTTCGCCGTAGGGTGGGTTCGCGATCACCAGCCCATCTTCAAGGCCGTCTGAATTCAGTTCGCGGATATCACCGGTTACAAAGCTGACGAGCTCTTGGATACCGGCTCCAGAGGCGTTGTCCCTGGCATCGTGTAATACACGAGTATCAATATCTGAACCCTGGATGACACCCCTAAAGTTTTCTCGGCCATGCTCAAATCGCTGTTGGGCTTCCTGAAGCAAACGCTGCCAAATCTCAGGATTATGTCCAGGCCATTTCTCAAATCCCCAGTTTGATCTCTTTAATCCCGGAGCCCTGTCAGCAGCCATAAAGGCCGCCTCAATCACTATGGTTCCACTGCCGCACATGGGATCAATCAGGCTTTTTTGCTCTGCAGCTAAGGTCGGCCAGTTGGCTCGCATCAGCAGCGCAGCGGCCAGGGATTCGCGCAAAGGTGCAATGCCCTGACGAGCGCGATACCCACGGCGATGCAGGCCTTCGCCGGTTAGATCCAGAGCAACCGAAATACGTTTTTTGGCCAAGCGTACGGACAAAGCAATATCCGGCTCAGCATTGTCCAGAAAGGGCTCGTCCAAACTTGCTGCTCTATGCCAATCGGCGATAGCATCCTTGAGCTTTAGCGCGCCAAAGCGGGTATCGCGAATCTGGCCATTGGTGCCACTAAAATCGATCTTCAGACGACAACCAGCGGGCATATGCTTTGACCAATCAAAGTTTACCGCCCCATCAAATAGACTGTCTGGTGTTGCATCCGTTTCAAATAAGGGCAACAGAACTCGACTGCCGACCCGGCTCCAAAGACAGGCCCGGTATGCATCTTCCATTGACTCATCGGAAGAGCCTCCAAACCAGACACCAGCTTTGGTAGGCCTTATTTCACCAGCTGAATAGCTTTTCAGCTCGGATTCAACAAGCGGCTCGAGCCCGCGAGCGCAGGAAAGAAAAAATTGTGTCATTCGACGATTTCGATGTTGTGAGCTAGCTGGATCAAAATTTTTGATCCATCAAAGTGCACGGGCGATTTCAGAGATCATCTTTGGCCCGCGGTAGATAAAACCCGTATAGATTTGTACCAGATCGGCACCTGCCTCAATTTTCTCCTGCGCCTGTTCAGCAGATTCGATTCCACCGACTCCAATAATTGGAATGGCTCCCTGCAAATGATCCTTTAGCTGCCGAATTACAGCTGTTGAAATGTCTCGAACCGGGGCTCCACTTAAACCACCCTGTTCTTCAGCGTGTTTAAGACCCTGAACAGCGTCACGCTCAAGGGTGGTATTGGTGGCTATAACGCCGTCCACTCCCGCCTCGACCAAAGTATCCGCTATTTGGCGGATCTGATCCGCATCCATATCCGGCGCAATTTTTATCAGGAGTGGAACCGCCCTGCTGTGCTCCTGATTCAGTTCACGCACTAGAGCTACGAGTTGGCGACTCAATTGTGTCAGCTCATCACCACGTTGCAGATCTCTTAGGCCCGGGGTATTTGGCGAAGAGATATTTACTGTCAGGTAGTCCGCTGCGGCATGGGAAGCCCGAATACATTGACGATAATCCTCTGAAGCCTGGGCCAATGGCGTATCGAAATTTTTACCTACATTGATACCCAATATGCCAGCGTATTTGCGACGCTCGGCACCTGCCACCAGATGCTCGACGCCTAAATTATTGAAGCCCATGCGATTGATAATGGCGTTCGCCTGGGGCAAGCGGAATAATCGCGGTTTGGCATTGCCCGGCTGGGCCCGCGGAGTGATGGTGCCGATTTCAACAAATCCAAATCCCAGCGAGCCTAGAGCATCAATATGATCACCGTTTTTGTCCAATCCGGCAGCCAAACCAACTCGATTGGGAAAGCTCAAGCCCATCAGCTCGACGGGTTTATTTATCTTCGGATAAAGCAATTTTGTCAGACCCGTTTTATAAGCAAATTCCAGCGAAGCCATTGAAACTGAATGTGCAGTTTCGGGATTCAGTGAAAAAAGAATTGGGCGGATTAAGGGGTACATTGACAGTTAATTGCAGCTGGTTCGATTTGGTGCAGTAGCTTACTGAACTATTCACCCCAGAACCATGTCTATTAAGGCAGATAACACGGCGGCCACTTTCAAAAAAGGGAAGCAATCCGGGCGAGCAACCGGACAAGATGCCCTGTACTATTGCCTACCTGATTCGATCAACAGTATGGCTTGAAATTTGTTTAGTACGCCATATCTCTAGGAATAATGATTCCGCAGAATCATTGCAAAGGATCTACCCATATTCTCGGCACTTACATTCTTAAAAAAGGAGCTATAGGTTTTGATTGAAGAGTTTAAAAAATTAGAGAGCTGGATGAGCAGCCAAATAGTCGGCCAACAGCATCTTGTACAACGGCTGCTGGTGGCACTGCTTGCAGATGGTCACTTACTGGTTGAAGGCGCACCTGGACTGGCCAAAACCAAGGCCGTTAAGACACTGGCTGATGGTGTCGAAGGTGAGTTTCAGCGCATTCAATTCACTCCTGATCTCCTGCCCACCGACATCACCGGCACTGAGATATTCCGGCCACAGAACGGTACTTTTGAATTTCAGCCCGGCCCGATCTTTCACAGCCTGGTTCTCGCAGATGAAATTAATCGGGCGCCGGCGAAAGTTCAGGCCGCCTTGCTAGAGGCCATGGCGGAACGCCAGGTCAGTGTCGGTAGAGAAACCTATAAGTTGCCGGAGATCTTTATGGTGATGGCGACACAAAATCCTATCGAACAGGAAGGAACCTATCCCTTGCCAGAAGCGCAATTAGATCGGTTTTTAATGCATGTCAGTATTGGCTATCCGGATCATGGCTCGGAAAAGCAAATTCTGTCTTTGGCCCGTGGCGAAGCTCTCTCAGCTGCCCCTTCTCCCACATCGGAAATTAGCCAAGAGTCCATTTTACAAGCCCGTAAAGAGGTTCTTCAGGTACATATGGCAGATGCTGTTGAGGAGTACTTAATACAGCTGGTACTGGCAACACGACAGCCCGAAAAATACAACGACAAGCTTAGTGGTTGGCTAGAGTACGGCGGCAGTCCAAGAGCAACCATCGCCATTGATCGCTGCGCTCGCGCCAACGCATGGTTAGCACAACGTGATTTTGTATCCCCCGACGACGTGCAATCGGTTCTGCATGACTGCATGCGCCATCGCTTGATTTTAAGTTATGAAGCGGAAGCCGAAGGCGTAACTACCGATCAGGTTATTGACGAATTGATCCGGCAAGTTGCAGTCGGCTAGAGCGCACCACTAGATAGCCAGTAATTAAATTATGTTTGCTCGTTCTTCATCAGCGGACTCCAAACTTCAATCAGAATCCGGTTCTGGAATTCATCCTGAGAGCTCTTCTATTGTGGCTAGGGGCTCTCGAGCGCAAGCTGAAGGCTCTCGATTGCAGGCTCAGGGCTCTCGATTGCAGGCTCAAGGCTGCTACACCGATATGGCTCGGCTGCTAGGTGCCCGGCAATTAGCGCAGGATATTGATCTCTTCTCTCGAGCACCGGCGAGAGCGCAAATGCAGGGCGAATCCCGATCCCGCTACCGCGGTAGGGGCATGGAGTTTGAGGAAGCCCGTGTCTACTCGCCCGGAGACGACGTGCGCACCATCGACTGGCGTGTAACTGCTCGCACTGGGATCCCACACACCAAAGTATTCCGCGAAGAACGAGAGCGCCCCGTACATATTCTGGTGGATCAGCGCAGCAATATGTTTTTTGGATCGCAGAAGTTATTCAAGTCGGTATTTGCAGCCGAAATCGCCGCCATTTTGGCTTGGGCTGCACTCGAGGGTAGCGATCGTATCGGCGGCCAAATCGTCGGTGACAACAGAGAAACGGATTTTCGCGCCAAACGATCGCGTCATTCGGTATTGCGTTTTATTCGTGAGCTACACAGTTTTAATCATGATTTACCCGGAGGCACTTCCCAAGCAGATATCGATCTGCGACCAAGCATCGCTGCTATGCTGGCCGAGTGTCAAAGACTGGTTAGACCAGGTACAGCCCTATTTGTTATCAGCGACTTTATCGACATTGACGAAGAGGCCCAGCGTTCCCTGAGCATGATAAGTCGACATGCAGATATCACTTTGATCCGGGTTTTGGATCCTTTGGAAACAGAAATTCCCGCGGTTGGCCGCACCCGACTAACGGACGGCATCAAGGAAGCTGAGGTGGTGCTAGACAGGGCGACGGTTAAGCGCTTACAAGCACATCTAAAACACCAAAACGAACTTCTTCAAAACGCTGCGATTTTGGCGAAAGCCGGACTTATATCAACCAGCACTGAGGATTTACCGCTGGCCGTACTACGCAAACACTATCCAAGATGAATCCGGAAGACCTTTTAGCTCAGTTACGTAATCTGGATGCTCCAGCCGCCATCAGCGGCTGGCCGCCAGCTCTGGGCTGGTGGATATTGGCAAGCCTCATATTGGCCACCCTAATATCTTTTATTCTGATGACCATTCGTGACTACCGTGAAGGCGCAGCCGCTCGCGCGGCCAAGGGCAGTATCGCTGAGGCACATGAATCCTATTTGGAGCGTGATGCTTCCGCTGTATCAAGGGCGACCTTCCTGCAGGAAGTGAATGCCATCCTCAAACGATTGGCCGCCAATTACGAGGGTGCCGAGCATGTCGCTGGCCTTACCGGACAAGCATGGCGACGCTACTTGTCTGAGGCCGCTCCGGAATTAAACGCCACCGAGCTAGAGCCATTTGTTTCCGCCATATATGAAGCTCAACCAGAAATCGACGTAGATGAAGTGATGTTTTCTTTGGACATCCTAGTAAATCGACTCAGAGGCTTTCATCGAGCTAGAGGCCTTCATCGTGCTTGAGTGGATTTGGCCCTTGGCTTTTTTGCTGCTACCCCTACCCTTGCTGGTCTGGTTACTGGACCGATCCAGAACCTCCGCTCGACCGGCATTGCGCTATCCGCTGTTCCCGCAGTTGGTTCGAATTCAGGGTGAGACGAGCAAACGAAGAGGACGAAGTTGGTTGCGAGCGATAAGCGCCATCCTTATCTGGAGTTGTTTGGTTGCGGGACTAGCACGACCAACTTGGATTGGTGATCCCGTGCCGGTTCCTCAGGCAGGAAGAGATTTACTTCTCGCCGTGGATATCTCACAGAGTATGCGCGAAGACGACATGCAAATTCGTGGCAGCTATGTCACCCGTGTTGATGCCGTCAAAGCCGTGGTAAGCGAGTTTGTTCAGCGCCGCGAAGGTGACCGGGTTGGATTGATACTCTTTGGCCAGCAGGGCTATTTGCAGACGCCACTGACCTTTGATCGGGATACGGTAGAAACACAATTATTGGAGGCTCAGCCCGGTTTTGCCGGCAATGCTACCGCCATCGGTGACGCTATCGGATTGGCAGTAAAAAGACTGCGTGATCGGCCAACCGAGAGCCGTGTAGTGATTCTGCTAACGGACGGCGCAAACACCGCCGGAACTGACCCTGCTGAAGGTGCAAGGGTGGCTGCTGAGGCAGGTATTCGTATCCATACCGTTGGTGTAGGAGCCGACAGCAAGGTAATCCGGGGCTTTTTGGGTCAAGCACGCCAAATAAATCCCTCAGCCGATTTGGACGAATCAACTTTAATGCAAATCGCTGAAACTACCGGCGGGCAATACTTCCGAGCACGTAATCCGGAGGAGTTAGAGGATATCTATCAGGTGCTCGATCAGCTCGAGCCTGTACCGGAAGATGTGACCTTCAGACCACAAAAAAGTCTTTTCCATCTACCCCTTACGCTGGCAATAGCTTTGTTTCTTTCTTGGGCTCTATTAGGTATCGCCGGCAATTGGGTAACAAGACTTAGGACGAGAATGGCATGAGTGAATTCCATTTTTTGCGTCCCGAGTTTCTTCTGCTAATACCTCTGGTATTGCTGATGGCCATTCTGATAGCTGAGCTGCGAACCTCCAGTAACTGGTCCGCTCACATTGCCGCCAGCAAACTCAAGTTGTTGACGCGTGGGGAAGGCTCTAGCCACTGGAGAAATCCACTTTTCTTTGCATTGGGCGGACTGGTTTGCTGTCTGGCTTTAGCTGGCCCGAGTTGGGAAATGCGTCCAGTACCGACCACCGAAAACTCCTCCGCCCTGGTAATACTTCTCGATTTGTCGCCCTCTATGCTGGCTCAGGATATTCAGCCAGACCGATTGGTCCGCGCCAGACTCAAGATAACCGACCTGCTGAGATTGCGCGAAGACGGGCAAACCGCTCTGGTGGCCTACTCGGGCAGTGCTCATCGAGTCAGCCCGCTGACGGACGACGCCAGCACCATCGAGGCTCTTCTGCCAGCTCTGCATCCAGCTGTGATGCCACAAACCGGCAGCAATATTGAGGCAGCTCTCGAGCTAGGTCTTGAGCTGCTAGCATCAACCGGTTACCAAAATCAGGGCCATATGCTGGTTGTCACAGATGGCATCGAACCCGATGCACAAAAAGCTATCAACGATATGCTACCAGCGGGAGTAAAGCTCTCCGTATTAGGCGTCGGCAGCATAGAGGGCGCTCCCATTCCCCTTGGTGGGGGTAATTTCTATCGGGATAGTCGTGGTGATATTGTTTTAGCCCGACTCAACCGAAACGAACTTCAAATTCTGGCGGGGCGATCTGGCGGTCGTTATATCGAACTTCAGCCAGACGATTCAGATCTGAACTACCTGTTGGATCATATTGAAAGCCCCAGCGCAGAGTCAGATACTGAGATTGAGATTGAGACAACCTACGACAGCTGGCACGATGCCGGCTACTGGCTAATCATATTATTAATTCCTCTAGCGCTATTCGCATTTAGACGTGATTTCCTGATCTGCCTTCCATTGCTGATCATTTTTGCATTGCCCTCGCCGAAGGCTGAGGCTGGTGCCTGGCAAGATCTCTGGCTCACCAAAGACCAGCAAGCTCAAAAGGCACTCGAACAGGGAGATTCGGCAAGTGCAGCAGAACTATTTGAATCCAGTGACTGGAAAGCTTATGCCGCCTATCAGGCTCAGGAGTTTGAAGCTGCGGTGGACAACTTAGGGCTTTCCGAAAACCCCTCTCTCTACAATCTAGGCACAAGTCTAGCCAGATCTGGACAGTTGCAAGAAGCTCTTGAGAATCTCAATTCTTTTGTTCAGCAAAATCCAGAACATGAAAACGCCCGGTATAACCGCGATCTGGTAGAACAACTTCTGCAACAACAGGAACAGCAGCAAGAACAGCAGCAGAATCAGCAGAGTTCAGATCAGAACCAGGAAGGAGAAAGCGAGCAGGGTGAAGAGGGAGATGGTCAAGAATCTTCGCAACAGGCGCAAAATTCGGAAACCGGCGAAGAGCAGGAATCTGAACAACAAAATCAAGAGTCTCAGCAACAGTCAGCAGACACCGAGGAAGAGACAGAACAGGAGCAAGCTCAGGCTGAGCCGGAATCCGATCAACAAGAGGGAGAGGAAACTGAGGAATTGGCCGCCATGCCTGAACTTTCACCGGAAGATTTATCCGACGCAAGCGAACAATGGCTGCGTGCTATCCCCGATGACCCAAGTGGATTATTGAGACGAAAATTTGAATACGAATCGCAGCTGTATCAGCAGCAGCGAAGGTTTCTGCCACCCACATCCGCGAACGAGGAACAGAGATACTAGTGAAATCTACAGCGCTACTTATTGGTTTTCTATTTTGTTTTATTGCATCGACAAGCTCTGCCGACAATCTGGTTAGCAGCGCCAATCGCACGCGTATCGGACTGAATGAAACACTAAATCTGGTATTGGAATACGACGAACAGGTCGATAGCCGACAACTGGACTTTTCCGCACTGCAACAGGATTTTGAAATTCTGAACAGCTCGACTGCCTCTCAGGTGAGCATAATCAACGGTCGTCAGGATGTCTCAACGCGCTGGACTCTAATTCTGTTACCCAAACGAGCCGGCGCTGCCCTTATCCCCAGTTTCCAGATCGATGGTAATTTCAGCGAAGCCATTGCGATTGAAGTATTGGAGAGCACACCAACCGCCTCGAGAAGCCAGCCCCTCAGTGTTGAACTTGAAGTTAGCGATACCTCTCTAACCACTCTCGAACAACTGATTGTAACCGTTCGATTAATCGCCGCCCCCCAGGTCAGCAATTTATCCGGAGATGGCCTCTCCATAGAAGGAGCTGAAGCCACCCTGCTTGATCAAAGCCAATATTCCGAAGTGGTTAACGGCTCAAACTGGCAGATCAACGAGTGGAAATATGCGATTTTTGTCGACCAACCCGGCACATTGGAGATACCGGGACAATTGTTTAGCGGTGTTATTGGCTCAACTCGCAGTATTTTTGATAGTTTTGGCGGAGGTGGCCAACGAACTCTGGCGCGCAGCCCAAACGCATCTGTTGAAGTTTCCCCCGCCCCAACTGGACGCTATTGGTTCCCGGCGCGCGAAGTGCTTATCGAAGAAGACTGGCCTGACTCGACCGGCGGTACAGATGAAGAATTCCGAGTGGGCGAGCCCATCACTCGAAGTATTTCCATTATCGCTTTTGGTCAACGACCGGAGACAATCCCTCCCCTGCCTGAAGTTGTAGATGATCAGTTTAAGATTTACGCAGATCAGCCAGAGTTAATAACGCAAACGCAGGAAGATTACCTGGTGGGAATACGCAGCGAGTCTGCGGCCATAGTGCCTACCCGTGCGGGGCAAATGACATTGCCTGAGATTCGCATTCCCTGGTGGGATACCGATGAGTCTGTCTGGAAAGAAGCTGTTCTTCCGGCTAAAAATATCAACATTTTGGAAGCGCAGTCGAGTGCCTCTTTGGCACCGCCGGAGAATTTCTCTCAGCCGGTGCAACTCGTTGAATCAGAAGAGGGGAATCTCTTTGGCTCCTCCTCGGTCTGGTTCTGGAGCACCACTGCTTTTGCTCTATTGTCTCTGGTCTTGGCTCTGCTGTTGGTGCGCCGACCGACCGCTAAAGCAGGCAAAACTGCAATTCGGGAACCCAATAGTAAAGAGCAGCAGCTTTGGGCGTCTCTGCGCCGAGAACTCAAGGGCAATTCGGCTCAAAATATACGCTCCGCTCTGGAAAATTGGTGCAGGGCCATTTGGTCACAGGAATCGGCCTCACCTCTGCAACGCTTGTCCGAAAAACTTTCAGCTGAAGCGGCAGCTGAACTTGCTGCATTGGAGCAAGCTATTTACGGCATGCCAGAAGCGCCTTTGCCCAAATTTGAAGCGCTGCAGGCGGAGCTTAAAGTCTTGCGCAAAAATACCGATACCAAGGCCGATACTCAGGATCCATTGCCACCCCTGAATCCAATATAGCGATTACGGAATCAGCGCTGCATATCTGAGTGCCATACAAGCATTAATTTCAACGCAACGGACTTGAATTCGACCAGTTCGCAACCAATACTCAGATTAGAGTTTTGGCGTCCTCTATTTGGAACGCCGCTTTGAAGTGCTATAAATTGAATTAAACGGAGAAACCGATAATGTCCGACTACAATATTGCTAGCCATTCAACTACTGCCTCACAGGAAATTGATGCTGGCGTTTTGAAGGTGCTGCGAAACACTTACTTTTTGCTGGGTATGACCCTAAGTTTCAGTGCAGTCTGTGCCATGATTGGCATGGTTTTACGCATGCCTTATCTAGGATTGTGGATGCTGCTGCCCTACGTCGGCATTCTCTTCGCCGTGGAAAAAAACAAAAATAATAGCTGGGGACTGGTATGGGTGTTTGCCCTGACTGGCTGGCTGGGGTTAACCCTGGCGCCCATCCTGAACGCCTACATGAGCGCTATTGGCTTTGAACCTATAGCTCTTGCTCTGGGCGGTACCGCAACCATATTTTTTGCGTCTTCAGCCTATGTACTAACGACCAAGAAAAACCTCAGTTTTATGACCGGGTTTTTGATGACGGGCATTCTGGTAGCCTTTATTGCCAGTATTGCTAACGTATTTCTGCAAATCCAGGGATTGGCTTTAGCTGTCAGCTGCATGTTCCTAATACTCAGCAGCGGCCTGATGATGTGGCAAACCAGCCAGATTATTCACGGTGGTGAGACCAACTACATCAGCGCTACTGTCACACTCTTTGTTAGCATCTACAACGTCTTTCTGTCTCTGTTATCTTTGATCGGATTAACCAGCGACTAAGGAAACCGACTAGAATATAGCTTTACTCCTAAATACAAATCCCGGCTAGTCCGGGATTTTTTTACTGTTTAATAAAGTTCATGGCTATCAAGGTTAACGGAATCACAATTAAGACCAACACAGAGGGTTTCCTTCTGGACGCTGGCGCCTGGAATGAAGATGTCGCCGAGAAAATTGGCGATGCTCATGGCGTCAAGCTAACCGAAGCCCATTGGGAAGTAATTTCCCTGGTCCGCAATTATTGTGAGCAGGGTAACGAACCGCCCTCAATGCGAACCTTGGTGAAAGTAGTAAAACTTCGACTAGATCAAAACAAAGCCAAAAGCATCTATTTGATGAAGCTATTTGGTGCCAGCCCTGCCAAAATGGTGGCACGATTAGCTGGATTGCCTAAACCCAAAAATTGCCTCTAGCGCCAACAAATTTCGAAACGAGTATCTAACTATGCAACCTAAATATCTCGATGACGACCTCGCCGTATTGCCACAGATCGATCCCTCCAGCACCTCTCAGCTGGCTGAATACGGCTTTAAAACTATCATCAATAACAGACCTGACAATGAAGAACCGGGGCAGCCAAGTTCAGCTGAAGTGGGTGAAGCTGCTGCGCAAGCCGGGTTGGCCTATCAGGCTCAGCCTGTGGTATCCGGGGCTATTACTTTTAATGATGTCGCTGAATTCAAGGAATTGATGGATCAGGCCGAAAAGCCGGTATTGGCCTACTGCCGCAGCGGTACTCGATGCACCATGTTGTGGGCTCTAGCAAGTGCCGGACATATTTCCACCGAGGCCATTATGGCAAGCGCCGAGGCTGCAGGTTACAACCTCGAAGGACTTCGCCGCCAGATAGAGGCACTAGCCGAGGCGGAGAAATAAAGAGCAATAAAAAACCGCAACAAAAGCTGATTTGTTGCGGCTTGTTCCTAGCCGGTCGAAGGTCAATGCCTTAGACCGGGTTAAAGGTCTTCTAGTTAAGTACGCGGTATCCGCGACCCTGCAAGCATCTTTTGAGTACTTGATCCGCTTCGCTTAAGCCACTGTTTGCGCCTTCGACTGTTCCAGAAACTGCGCCAGTACCTGCGCCCTGTCCTGGATCCCCAAATATCGCCCCGATAGCCCCGCCAACTACGGCACCGACGGCACCACCAGTCGCAGCCCTTTCAACAACTGGAACTTCATCTGCCAGTGCTTCGCATTCGGCAACATCTTGCTGATAAGTACTCATATCAACGCCCTTGGTATCAACTATCACGCCGGAATCACCGGGCGTGCCGCGATAGGACGCGCAGGATGCAAGAATCAGGGCAAGTAGGCTAACAATAACTAGTGTAGAAAATCTCATAAGAGTGTCACCTTCGGTAAGTTACCTAAATACTACCGCCCTTGAGCACCAAAATCGTGCACTAAGTGTGAAAATGCCATTACCGATAATTAGAGGTTGGCCATCTGACTGCGGCCATGTCTGGCCAAGATAACCTATACTTGCGCTCCCCTAAACCAACCCTGAATCATTGCTAGATACCGACTTGTCCTCTTCCTATAAAACTCAATTTGACAAAAAGCTGCTGCGCTTAAATGCCTTGCTAGCGCCCTATACTGAAGTTGAACCAACCCAGATAAAGTCCAGTGAATCCGGCTACCGGCAGCGGGTGGAATTTCGTATCTGGCACGAAGCGGATAAAGCTAACTACGCCATGTATCGTCCCGGTAGCAAAGAACTTTATTGCCTGGATAGCTTCGCCCCTGCTGCACCGGCAATCGCTGAGCTAATGCCCAAAATACTGGCTCAGCTAAATGAGTCCCCCGAGCTAAAAAACCGTCTGTTTAGTATCGAATTTCTCTCCACCCTAAGCGGTGAAATGCTGGTAACACTTATCTACCACCGTGCGCTGAACGAGGACTGGCAAGCAGCCGCCAGCGCTCTGGAAAAAGAACTGTCCATATGGATTATTGGTCGCAGTCGTAAACAAAAAATCTGCCTCAGCCAAGATCATGTCACCGAGCAATTTGAGATCGACGGAAGGGAATACAAATTTCAGCAAATTGAGGGAAGCTTCACCCAGCCCAACGCAAAGGTAAATCGACAAATGATCGGCTGGGCACTTGATCAGATAGGCAATAAGAAGGATAGCGATCTGCTCGAGCTTTACTGCGGTAACGGCAATTTCACCATTCCCTTGGCGAGTAGGTTTCGCAAGGCTTTTGCAACCGAAGTGAGTAAAAGTTCGGTGCGCGCGTTGAATTGGAACATTCAGGCGAACGGTCTCAACAACCTCGAATCAGCGCGTCTCTCGGCAGAAGAAATGGGTGATGCTCTAAAAGCAGTGCGCCCATTTCGACGGCTCAAAGAAATTGATCTCGAAAGCTATCGTTTCAGCCATCTGCTGGTTGACCCTCCCCGTGCCGGACTCGACGCAAAAACAACGGCCTTCGCCCAAGGCTTCGATTACATTGTTTATATCTCATGCAATCCAGAGACGCTGGCCGATAATCTGGTTGAGCTGTGCAAGTCACATGAGGTTGTGGCGGCTGCGCTCTTCGATCAGTTTCCCTTTACACCTCATATGGAATCGGGTGTTTATCTAAAGAAAAAACTCGACTAAAGATATCTCAGGAATCCGCAATCAGCTTTTTGTAGGCAATATTCAGCACCAGAGCCAATACTAACCCAGCTAAAACTCCCAACCAGTTGGCGATCAGATCCGTTGGCTGGAAATAGCGTGAGGGCACAAAGTGCTGTGCAATTTCCATAGCGGTGCCGTAGATCAAAGCAAAGACCAATACAAACCAAACACTTTTAACTCGCATAAAGGCGATTCGCGCAGAGCAGAAGAGCAGGAAGTTGCCGAGAAAATGCAAAGCAACATCTGGCGTATCGCCCTGAATCACATTGGGCGTAATGGCAAAGTAACTAAAGATCGTAAGCGCCGCTGCAAATTGCAGCCAGATTATTATTTGCACAACGGGATGAGCTATCAGCCCGGATATTGCTTTACTCGCCACCATCTTTTTCGTCCTTGTCGAGCAGCTTCTTTGCCGAAGTCGGCAACTCCTTCTTCGCCTTGGCACCTAAGGCGTCCAGCTTACTAACCCAACCTAACAGGTTACCGCGCCCGCTGCTGATGCGCTTACGTGCCGAGTTGTAGGCTCCCTGAGTTTTTTCAATGTGCTTGCCTACTTCCTCAAGATCCTCGAGCAGAAAGACAAACTGGTCGTGCAGCTTGCCGGCGGTTTCTGCTATTTCGATGGCATTGCGGCTTTGCTTTTCTGTGCGCCACAGGGATTGCACCGTTTTTAACATCGGCATCAAGGTGGTATGACTCACCATTACCACGCCTCTGGCAAAGGCATCGTCAAATATCTGGGGTGATTCTCGCAAAGCCAGCAAAAACGCAGGTTCCACAGGGATAAACATAAATACAAAATCGAGAGTATCGAGTGATTCGAGGTGCTGATAGCCCTTTTTATCCAGACTCTTATAGTGATTCGCAAGGGAATTAATATGCTGACTGAGTAGGCCCTTTTTCTTGTCCTCATCCTCTTCGTTGATATAGGCCTGGTAGTGCGTAAGCGAAACCTTGGAATCGATCACCATGACCCGATCTTCGGGCAATTTGACGATCACGTCAGGTATAGCTCGATTGCCCGCTTCATCCTTAAAGGATTCTTGAGTCTGGTATTCAGATCCTTTTGTCAGCCCTGACTGCTCCAGAAGTCGCTCCAATACCACTTCGCCCCAGTTGCCCTGAGTTTTGGAATCACCCTTTAGCGCATTAGCCAAACTTACGGCGTCGGTGCCAATTTGGCTGGCTTGTTTTTGCAACTCTTCGATCTGGCCTTTCAATCGATTGCGGTCGGCAATATCGGCACTGTGAACTTCTTCAACCCGCTTGCGGAAGCCATCCACTTGCTCCCGCAGGGGTTTCAAAGTGCTGTCGATGGACTCTCGACTCTCTTTGGTAAACCGGGTTTGTTTTTCTTCGAAGATTCGATTTGCCAGGCGTTCGAATTCTGCCTGCAACTGTTTGCTGCGCTCGGCGTCTTGGTTTTGAAATTCTTTAAGGCGTTTTTGCTCTTCCGACAACAGGGTCGTCAGCGTGGCAATCTGTTTTTCTAGTTCCTGACGCTCTGCACTGGCTTTGATTTCACATTTTTGCGCCACCAACACCTTGGTTATCAGAGCACTGACAACAACCAGTAAAAGGCCGCCGAAGCCTATAACAAGGGCTAAAATCTGATTAGACATTTATAGAATTGGAAATGAGAGAAGAGCAGCGTAAATAATCGTGCAGATCCAAAGTCTCACACACTTCTCATTTTGCTTTCGACGCGCAGCCGACCCGCAAGGGTGCCCATCACCTTCAGGGCGAAGCTGGGATCTTCCTTAATACATTCCAGAAACCGCTCTTTGGTGACTTTGGCAAGGGTAGTTTCTTTGACAGCAACCGCTGTCGCGCTGCGTTCACGACTATCCAGCAAGACCATCTCACCAAAGATTTCATTTTCCTGCACAGTGGACAAATATTTGGTGCCCGCACGAAGCTCTACTTCGCCCTTTACGACTCCATACATCACGCTACCAAGCTCGCCCTCATTAAAGATGACGTCATTTGCCTTGTAGGTCACAAAATCTTTTTCATCTTGAAAATCAATCATACTCTCAGTTCTTCCAGTTCTTCAGTCGGTTCTTCAGCAAAAAAGTCGAGTCTTACGACCCCTTTCATCGAGCTATTATTGGCCAGATGCCCCACACTTTGTACCATCTAAGGGCTATTCAATACTCTGATCTAGCTCACAGAGTAAAAAATATCATTCTTTCCTGCTCTCGCGGGGGTATTTCTGGCAGAATTTTTCAATGGATAAAAATAACAAACCGCCAAAGATTCTAGTATTTGATTCGGGTGTGGGCGGATTGACCATCTTCCGAGCACTTCTCGAGCAGACACCAGACCTAGAAGTGGTGTTCGCCAGCGACAATGCCGGATTCCCCTATGGAACACGTACAGAATACTCGCTTCTGAAGCGGGTTCACAGAGTTGTTGAACGCTTGATTAGCAAGTTTTCACCGGATCTGGTGGTGATTGCCTGCAACTCCGCAAGCACCGTTGCCTTACCGAGCCTTAGAGAAAAGTTTGATATTCCCTTTGTTGGCGTGGTGCCGGCAATCAAGCCTGCTGCGGCACTCTCAAAAACGGCTCATATCGGTATTCTGGCCACACCGGCGACTGTATCCAGAGATTACACACACCAACTTGTTGAGGATTTTGCGGGCGAAACCAAGGTTTCGATGCTCGGCTCAAGTGAATTGGTGCAGATGGCAGAGGAAAAACTCAGGGGTGTTGAACCCGATGCGGAAAGCATAATGGCCATCCTGCAACCCTTTATCGCTGAAGTGACCATGGACACATTGGTCATGGCCTGCACACATTTCCCGCTTATTCAGGAGGATCTAGAACTTCATCTCCCTCAAGTAACTAACTGGGTTGAATCTGGTGCTGCCATTGCCCGGCGAGTTAGAACGCTAATTCCCGAAGACACTAGTGACACCTGCCTGCCTCCTGTGCACGAGGCTTGGTTAACAGCAACTGATCCCAAAATCGACGAGCTACAAGAATATCTAAAGGGCACAGCAAATCTGAGTTTACAAATATACTCCGTCGATTCAAATGACTGATACCGCCAGCCTCGTCGCACAGATCGAAGCAAAGGCCGAAGCACAAGATTGCCTGCTGGTTATTACCGAAAATGCCAGCATCGCCCGGGAGTTAAAAACACAACTGCTAGAACGCAATCGATCTGATCGGGGCAACCTTTCCCGAATTCTCACGCTGGAAACCTGGCTCGACAGACTAGCCCAACAACTCGCTTCGAAAAATAAATTACACCTCGCTAGCACCCATCAAATGCTGCAAATATGGGAACAGCTTATCGAGCGCGACAGCGAAGAGATGCCAGAGCTGCAACCCGGCAACATGGCACGGCTTGCTCACAAAGCCTGGTTACGTCTGCTGGGCTGGCAGGTCGCACAGGAGCAGCTCGCAGAACTGGAGCAGTTCAACCAGCTACAACTGGGAAAATGGTGTGAATCCTTTGAATCCAGGCTGGAAGAGCTTGGCCTTAGCCAGCGAGAACTGATTCTTAAACAATGTGCAGATCCATCTGGACATAGGGAACCACAGATTCTCTTTCTAACTACTGGCGCACCGGCAGCGCCGCTGCATATGGATATTCTGAAAAACGCATCCGAGATTCTTGAGCAGGCAGTTTGGCGTTCCGAGCAGAATTCAAATTGCTCTCTGGCCAGTTTCGACAGTCTGCAAGCAGAGCTTGAGGCTGCCTCAGCATGGGCTAATACAATTGCCTGCAAGGATAGCAATGCCCGTATCGCCATACTCTGTACGGAAAGTGGCGCCATACAAAAGAATCTGATCAGGACAATAAAAACCGCACAACCAGAAATTGAAACGGCGATCTGTTTTCCGAGAAGCGCTGTTGATTCCGGATATTTTGATTCTGCGCTGAGACTGCTGGAACTAAACCGCAGCGAACTGACACGAGCCGAATGCCGCGCCATTATTCGCAATCCCTTTTGGGGCGATTTCCCAAATGACATTGATCAGCGAAGTCTTTGGGAGACCGAACTCTGTGATCTCGAGCGCAAATACTTGCGTACCGCCGACCTCATCAATACCGCACGCGATACAGCCACCAAATTACACACAGAACGATCAGACAGCTTGGCGCAAAAGCTGGCACAGGCCAGAGCGCTGCTGCCGGAAAACAGTTCCGCTCAATCCTTGTACAGTTGGACAGGAATTTTTAGCCAACAATTGCATTCTCTAGGTTGGCCGGGAAGCCGCTGCCTAACTACAGAAGATCGGGCTCAGGTAAATCTTTTCCATGATTTACTTCAGCAACTGGTCAGCCTCAGCGCTGTTGTTGATTCAACACTGAGCTGCAGCAAGGCGCTCAGCCTGTTAAGACAATTGGCCCAGGACTGCCAGATGACACCTGATGCTCCGGCCAGGGGCATAAATCTTCTAAATACCATTGAAGGCGCCGTGGGTTTTAGCCATATCTGGCTTTTGGATGCCAGTGCAGATCAATGGCCGGGTTTGGTTAAACCGGATCCGCTTATTCCTATCCAGTTGCAGCTCGAACAGCAAATGCCCAGATGCCATCCCGAGCAGGAACGGCATTTTTGTGTGAACCTTTTCGATCAGCTTCGTGGCAACTGCAAGGAAGTCGTTTTCAGCATAAGCCAAAAAGACGCCGATCAACTGACAGAATTTAGTCCTTTGCTGCCTGACTGCTCTAGTCTAAAACTGGACTTTCTCAACCAGCCACAATCCGAGAGTCCGACGGCGCCGCCAGATTGGCAATGGATCGATTGCAGCAAGGGCCCGGATCTAGACATTACTGAAGATTTTGTCCGGGGCGGAAGCAATATTTTTAACCTGATGACCGCTTCGCCCTTTCTCGCCTTTGCCCGGTATCGACTCAGCGCCGAGCCCTTCGCCGAGGCCTATATTGGCATTGGCCCGCATCATCGCGGCAATATTCTTCACGCCTGCCTAGATCAACTCTGGGCGGAACTCGAGAACTCAGAAAAGCTTAGAAAAACCGATGAACTTGAGCTGACATCTCTTGTAGAGCAGGCTGTTCAGCAGCAATTACTGCATTGGCAGAGCAAAAATCTCAATCTGGATCTTGCCTATTTTGAAGAGCTAAAAACTAGCTTTACCGGACTTCTGCTGGAGTGGCTGAGCTTCGAATGCAAACGAGGCGAATTTTTTGTTGAAGGCCGTGAACAGGAACTTCATACCCAGATCGGTCCTTTAAATCTGCGATTGCGCGCTGACCGAATCGATCGTCTCAGTGATGGCAGTAAATTGCTTATCGACTACAAGTCCGGTACCAGCGGTACGGAAAACGACCTAACCTCCTCGCCGCCCGCTGCCGCACAGTTGCCGCTATACGCTGTCAGCTTGGAAGAACAGCTTGCCGGGCTTTGTTTTGCTCAGGTGGTTGCCGGTGCGCCGCGACTGCGTGGAATTGCCCGGGATGAGAATGTGGCTGCTTTAAGAGTCATTGAAGATTGGCCTTCACTTATATCCCAGTGGCAAAAAGATCTCACCGAACTGGCTGAGAACTATGCTTCCGGTGACAGCCGCGTATTTGAAACCCAGAACTTCTTTGGCCGACGCGATGACATGGCTAGCCTGCACCGCATGGCGGAATATCAAGATTTAATGGATTGGTATGCCAATCGCTAGCCAAACACCTGCAGATATACATATCCGCAAACAGGCGCTGGATATTAGCCAATCCTTCGCGGTCAGCGCGCCCGCTGGTTCGGGTAAAACCTCACTATTGGTTCAACGCATTCTGAGATTGCTGGCAATATCTGAACGACCGGAAGAAATTCTGGCCATCACCTTTACCCGCAAAGCCGCCGCGGAAATGCGCCACCGGATTCTTGAGGCCCTGCGGGACGCTGCAGCCGATGCTGAAATTGAAGACGAACACCAAAAATCTCTGCGCGAGGACGCTCTAAAGGTTTTACAGCGCGATACACAACAGGGTTGGAACCTACTGGAAAATCCAGAACGACTGCGCCTCCAAACCATCGACGGTTTTTGTAGCTACCTGACACAAAGACTCAGTTTGGAGACCGGTATTAGTCACCCCGGCTCATTGATTGAGCGGCCCGCCGATCACTATCGTCAAGCCGCCGAACAGCTGCTGACACATATCAATCGTCAAGATCAATTGGGTCAGGCGGTACGTCACTTGGTCGGTCACTTCGAAGGCAATCAGGACAGCCTCGCCCTATTACTCGCCGACTTACTGGATTCCCGCGCCAATTGGCTCGATCTGGTTTTGCACCCTGAATTTGGTCAAGACCAACTGATTCAGAACTTTCGATCCTTAATCGAAGGAGAGCTAACCGCACTGCGCAGACAGCTGGTACATATTGATATGGCCGAACTGCGCAGCCTGTTCGATTACTCGCAAATACACCATCCGATTCAGCCTGGAGCAGAGAGTATCCAGTTTAGTGATAAAGCCTATTGCTTCGACAGATATCTTTCTATCTGGCAAGCCATGGCCAGTATGTTGCTGACTGGCGGCGGCACTGTGCGCAAGCGAGTCGATAAGAGAGATGGCTTTCCTGCAAAAAGCACCGGTGCAGAAGCAGCCGAAATGCAAGAGCGAATCAAGGATTTTCTAGCCGTTCTGGAGGACCAGCCAGAAATGGTTCTGCACCTAAAGCGAGTACAGGCACTGCCACAGCTGAATGCTGGGGATAAAAATCAAACCTTAACTGCATTGGCGACCTGTCTACCGGTTTTAGCGGCGGAACTTAAGCTGATTTTTGCCGGTAGCGGCGAAGCGGATTTTTCCGCCATCAGCATCTCTGCACTGGAAGCTCTGGGTGAACCGGAAAATCCAACACGCCTAAACCTGCGTTTGGATTACCGTATTCGTCATATTCTGGTAGACGAATTTCAGGACACCTCTTCTCTGCAAGTCAGTTTGTTGGAAAGACTAATGGCTGGTTGGGAGCCAGGTGATGGCCGCACCCTCTTTCTGGTCGGTGATGCCATGCAATCTATCTACGGGTTCCGTAAAGCCAATGTCTCGCTCTTTATTCGCGCGCGCGAGATGGGTATAGGCGCAACTCACCCCAACGCCATCGATCTGGAAACCAACTTCCGCTCTGCACCCAGCCTGGTGGAATGGGTAAACCACAGTTTTGAAGCAATTATGCCCGGCAGTGATGACCGCACACGAGGTCAGGTTGCCTATCGAACCAGCATCGCCCAAAAAGCTGTAGATCCTAAATCAGGAGTTAGTCTCAGGGGTTTTAACAACAATACAGCGGAAGCTGAGCAGATCGCCGATTCCATTCTGGAGGAGTTACAGGATGCAGATCGCTCCATCGCCATTCTGGTTCGCGCACGCAGCCACTTGCGAGATCTGCTACCGGCGCTAAAGGCCAAAAATATCAGCTGGCAAGCGCAGAAGATCGAACCCCTAGGCCAGCGTATGCATGTGTTGGATATGCATTCTCTGGTGCGCGCTCTACACAGCCCGGCTGATCGCATTGCCTGGCTGGCGCTGTTGAGATCACCCATGCTCGGGCTGGATATGTCCGATTTATTTGCCCTCTGCAATGGATCTGATCAAGCAGCCAGCCAAAGCAATAATATATGGAGCAATATTCAAAATGCCTCGGCAAACGCTGCCATAAGCGCAGAGGGCAAGAATCAGCTAAGCAGGCTGCAGACTAGCTTTAGTGACGCCCAACTAAGACTCGGTATTCTAAATTTGCGCGACCTTGTGGAATTCGTCTGGCGGCAACTGGGTGGTGATCAAAGCCTGTTTAAATCCAGTTATCAACAGGATCTAGACGACTATCTGAACCTGCTGCAGGAACAGTGCAAGGGTGAGTTGATCTTCGATCTGGAATCCTTTGAAAAGGAGCTGGATCAACTCTATGCAAGACCAGACACCGAAACCGACTGTCAGCTGAAAATTATGACTATCCATGCGGCAAAGGGCTTGGAATTTGACTCCGTCTATCTGCCACAACTGCAGCGCGGCGGCGGTGGTGCTCAGAGGAATCCGGCGTTGGTTTGGCAGGAGCGAGAGTTTGCCGACGGCCATACCGCCTTTCTTGCGGCGGCCCGTCCCAGCAATAATACCAAGGATCCCATCTATGAATGGTTGCTGTCAGATGAGCGCGAACGTATAAGGGATGAATCCAGCCGTCTACTATACGTCGCTTGCACAAGGGCCAAGACACAGCTAAATCTAAGTGGTGTTGTCAGTTTTGATGAAGCCAAAGAAGAATGGAAAGCGCCCAGCAGTAACTCACTATTGGCTCTGCTGTGGGATCAGTATCAGGAAGAATTCTGCTCCGGTCTTGAACCCCTTTCGTTTCAGGAAGAGGAAGATGAAGTCCCTGTACTTTCCGGAATACGGCGCTTGGCTAATCCGCCACAACTTGATCAATCCAGTCCTGATCAACAAATAGAAGAACCACCGGAAAACCTCTATTGCTTCGAAGAGAATCTATTGCAGCGTCTGGTTGGCAAACATTTGCACCATGCATTGATGCTGGTTGCTCAGGGAGAGTCGAGAGAAGTAGAGCAATACCGGGAAAGCTGGCAATTGGAACTGCGTCTATCAGGCCTGGATCAAGAATCTCAGGCTGAAGCTTTGCAGCGACTGGATCAGGCTTTCCGGAACGCTACTGAAAGCAAGTTTGGGCAATGGGTCTTAAATCCGGAGCACAAAGATTCCGCCTGTGAGCTGGAAGTTGAACAGCTGTTTAACAACGGCTCATTGGCAAGATCTATTCTGGATCGAACCTTTATCGAAACGGATAAGCAGACTGGAAAAAATATTCGCTGGATTATCGATTACAAATCAGCCACACCCTCGTCAACTCAAAGCCCTGAGGATTTTCTCTCTTATCAAGAAAACAAATACCGTGGCCAGCTTGCCCGATACCGGTCTTTGTTCGAAGACGAGATGCCGGTAAAAACTTTGCTCTATTTTCCGGCGGCGAATCTACACTGTGAAGTAGTGTTCTAAAACAGCTCGCTGTATCAAGCTTTCTGGAACAAGCTTCCTTTAACCAAAAAACACTATCGAATCGATTGAAAATGCACTGTGTTTTTGGTGTATCTGGGACCAAATCCTTCTGTTAAACTTCGCGCCCTTTTTTGATTAAAGCTCTAACACCATGAATTCTGAGGTTATTAAACCCGAGGAAAAAATCGACGACGTCAATATCCACTCGTTGACGCCGATGCTCCCTCCCCACGAGCTGTTGGAAGAACTGCCAATCACAGATGCCGCCCGCGCGGTTGTGATGGAAGGTCGTCAAACTGTCCGCAATATTATTGACCGCACTGACCCACGCCTGATGATGGTGATTGGGCCCTGCTCTGTGCATGACCCCGAAGCGGCCATGGACTACGCAAGACGCCTGAAAAAACTCAGCGATCAAGTTAGCGACAGCATCTATATCGTTATGCGGGTTTATTTCGAGAAACCTCGCACCACTACGGGCTGGAAAGGCATGATCAATGACCCCGATATGAATGATTCATTCCATATCGAAAAAGGTCTACGCATTGCGCGTAAATTGCTGCTGGATATTTCAGAGCTTGGATTACCCACATCTACGGAAGCACTGGATCCCATTACACCCCAGTACATGCAGGATTTAATTAGCTGGTCAGCTATTGGTGCCCGTACAACTGAATCTCAAACTCACCGAGAAATGGCTTCCGGTCTTTCCTCGGCAGTAGGATTCAAAAACGGTACAGACGGCAGTTTGGAAGTTGCTATCAACGCCCTGAAATCCGTTGCCAGCCCGCACCGTTTTCTAGGTATCAACAAAGAAGGCCAGGTTTCCGTTGTGCACTCAAAAGGCAATCCCAGCGCTCACGTTGTATTGCGCGGTGGAGGCGGCAAGCCCAACTACGACTACGTCAGCGTAAAACTGGCCGAAGACCAGCTCGAGAAAGCCGGACTTCCTGCAACCATTATGGTCGACTGCAGCCACGCCAACTCCAACAAAAACCACGAGTTGCAATCATTGGTGATGGACAATATTTCCCACCAGGTCGTCGATGGCAACAAGAGCATTGTTGGCCTGATGGTGGAAAGTAACATCGGCCCAGGTAATCAAAAGATTCCCAAGGATCTTTCTGAACTTAAATACGGTGTTTCAGTAACCGATGCCTGTATTGATTGGGAAACAACCGAGAATAATCTATTGGATATGCACGAACGGATTAAGGACGTGCTGCCAGCTAGATAGTTAGTAGGTAAATTTCTAATGAAAAGGCCAGCAATTGCTGGCCTTTTTTGTGCCACTTTATATGTTGGCGAATGCGGATTATCAGGGGTATAGTTGAGCAATGAGTATTCGGGCAAAACAACTAGCCACAGACCTAAAAGTGCTTGATGTAAGTGAGCGCGCAGAGCTGGCCTATGCTCTGCTTCTAGACCTAGATGGAAAAGCAGACGAAGATGCAGAGCCGGCATGGCAAGCCGAAGTTGAACACCGCTACCAAGAATACCAGTCCAACAAAGTAGAAAGCGTCCAAGGAAAGGAAGCGATGGAGAGAATTCGCTCTAAGCTAGAGTGACAGAATATCGCTTTCTTCCAGCTGCGGAAGAAGAGCTATTGGAGCAGGCGTTGAGGTATCGAGAACGAGCACCCGGCCTAGACAAGGAATTTCTGAATGAGTTCGAGTATTCCATACAATTCGTTTGCGAAAACCCGCTATCCACACCTATCTATAATCACAAATTTCGCTCAAAACCTTTTCCCAGATTCCCTTTTAATATCATTTATTCCGTTGAACCGAATTTCATCCTTGTGGTGGCCGTCGCGCATCAGAGACGTCGCCCTCACTATTGGCGAAGCCGAATTTCACTCTGATCCCAATTATTCAATCTGAGCACTGATATAAGTCAACTCACTATCAGGGTCGCCAATGCACAATTAGGCTGTTCCTGAATAGCTTCTTTTGGATGTCTACTATGTCTTTTTTGCAGCGCCTGATTTTTGCCTTAGTGTTCTTCATTTGCACTGCCAATGCCCAAGAACATAATTCCGAAACTGGTGCCGAGATTCTTCTACCATTCAAGCAAGAGTTACAGCAGGCGCTGCTTGGCGGCCTTGCAGATGGGCCAGAGCAAGTAATAGATGTTTGCAAGCTGGAGGCTCCGGAAATCGCCACTAGCCTCTCACAAAATGGAATACTTTTGGGTCGCGCCAGCGACCGCTTACGAAACCCTTTAAACACTACCCCGGAATGGGCGGCCCCTATTCTCGAAAGCTACACAAATAATCCAGAGAATCGCGAACCCCAACATGTCTCTCTGAGCGAGAATCGAACTGGGTACGTTGAACCAATCCTAATTCAGCCCGTCTGTCTTGCATGTCACGGAACGGAACTGTCACAAAGTATTAGCACCAAACTCAACCTTGCCTATCCGGCTGACCGAGCAACGGGCTACCAGACAGGCGATTTACGCGGTATCTTCTGGGTTGAGTTTGTCGAATAACCCCTGCAAAGTGGCCGGCAAATTAGTTGCGCCGAACATATTCATTCAGGGGAACCAAATGAGTCTCATCCGAAGATCGCTGCTAGCTGCTAGCTGCAATTACGCTATCAGTAAAAAAGGGAACGCAACTATTTTTTAACTAAGGTTAACTGCTTGAAAGTCAAAAGCTGGCTAGATTACAAAACCGAATTTGCCGAATTGGTTCCTCAGCTGCGAGAAGCCACTCTCGAGTTGCAGTTTGGTGACGGTGCAGAAAACTGGTCGCTTTATGGCGTGAACGACGTCATTCAAAAACAGTTCATGCAACTAAGTGCTCAAGCTGGAAGAGCGCTGGTTGCTATCCATCTAAAGGACCACGAAACCGGAAGTGTGGTTGCACCAGAAACCCGTTGGTTTCGGTTTTTACGCGAGCGTTCAAATCCAAATGATATTAAGCCGGTTTTATTTGATAGCGAGGGTATTGCTCTGTCCGAGTGGTCCAAACTAGACCCGGCACAACTGTCCGCCAACCTCTGTGTCGATCTTCAGCGTATAAGCCCAATTCCGCAATCAGCTAATTGGTTCATCAACAAATACAAGCAGGACCCTATTGGTACTTGCCTGAAAACTCTGTGCGTTACCTTGCTTACGCTTATCTTACTGCGACTGTTAACTTAAAATTGAAGGGGTAAAATTAGAGGGAGCAGAGCCCTTTAATTAAAAGCGCGCCCATTAGCCGAGCCTTATGTCGAAGAGAATCTAGCTTCATGCCTGAACCCGACCTAGCAAGGATAGTGACCTTTGCAACGCCGAAAGATCTCGGCCAGTGGCTCAATGAGAATCACACCAGTGAAAGTGAACTGTGGGTGAAAATATTCAAGAAAGGGACTGGTATTCAGAGCGTGACTTGGGACGATGTCGTGATTGAGTCGCTGTGCTGGGGTTGGATCGACGGCATTAAAAAGTCATTTGATGACCAAGCCTATCTTCAGCGGGTTACTCCAAGAAAAGCGCGAAGTAACTGGTCGAAAAGGAACACCGAGCATGTGGAGCGTTTGATAACGGATGGACGGATGACGGAGCCAGGTCTCGTTCACGTTCGAGCCGCCAAAGCAGACGGCAGATGGGAAAACGCCTATACAGTAAGTGAAATGGAAGTACCGGCGGATTTCCTAGCAGCACTGGAGAGAAAGCCAAAGGCGAAACAACATTTTGAAACGCTGACTAAATCGAGTCGGTCTGTCATCGCGTACGGTTTGACCAGTGCGAAGAAACCCGAAACCAGGCAGAGGCGATTTGAAAAATTCATAGATATGCTTGCCCGCAAAGAAAAGCCGATTTAATTTTCAATAAATTAGAGAATTAAAGGGGGCCGAAGCCCTTTTCCCAATCTCTCTCGATAAATACTCTAGAAAAGAAGAACAGAAAAAGCTGTTCCTTAAGCGACCTCTATGCCGCAACCCCTTCACCGATTTCCCACCCGGGGAACACCAGCACTGCAGGGTGGCACTGCAAAGCTTTTGCCAAAGTTTTAGCCCGCTCTACACCTAGGTTAATACGACCTTTTTCGATTGCTGAAATAGTGGGCTGAGGCAGACCGGTCATCTCTGAAAGCTTGTTTTGGCTCAACTCTTGAAGCTCCCGAAGAATCCGGACGGACTCCCCAGGGGATATATCAATCCGCCGCTCTGCTTTTTCATAATGATTATTAGTCATGCCTTACTCCGATAGTCGTGTGGATTCACCTCAACCACATTGACAATAAACTGATCACCCTGAACTTTGTAGATCACCCGATATTGCTGATTGAGTCTTGAAGATCTCGCGCCTTTCAGCTTTCCCTTAAGTGCATCATCGCGAAAACCTCGGATCAATTTGAGACCTTTTGGGCCAGAGAGCTGGACTATGTCTTTCCACTTTTCATAGCGCATCTGAACCTCGAGTGAGCACTTAGCTAACTCTTTGCTCACCTTCCTGTGCTCATAGATCTCCCACATACCAAAAATAGTCTATATATCTTTTATGGTATGTCAAGCTCTCCTCAATTGGCCGGGAAAACGGGGACCTAGCACGGTTTTTAATGGTGCTGCGTCTCCCGCTCTTGTACAGAGCCCATTTAACGATACAAAAAAGGGCGTCCCGTCTCCGAAACACCCTTTCAGTCGCTTTTTGCCAATTTATTTAAGAAAGATTAGTCTCAAATAACTCCAGCATTCGAGCCCAGGCTCTTTCCGCCTGCTCCTCGTCGTAGACAGACGAATCCGCGTGAGTCCAGCCGTGGTTGGCCGGATAGACTTCAATTTCAGCACTGACTCCAGCGGCATCAAAAGATTCTCGCAATATCTCTTTGGCTTCAGGCCCGCGTTCATCATCGTTTTGAGCGATCGCCACCAGCATTCCTGCCTGCATTTGCGGAATTAGAAAGTGCGGGCTATTTGCGTTATCTGACGCCAAACCACCGCCGTGGAAGGAAGCGCCTGCACCAACCCTGCCTGGAAGCGCAGCCGCTAAACGGAAAGTGTATGAACCCGTCATGCAATAACCGGCACTGCCAACTTTTCTACTGGTATCCACTGAATCTTGCTGATCCAGCCAGGAAACATAGGCAATACCATCAATAACGGCGGTTTCGGCTGAAAGAGAATTTCTGTGAGGTGTAACCTGTGCACGAACCTCTGGGTCGCTATAAGCCGCACCTTCAGGCGCGATGCGCCCCTTGTAGGTTCGATAGTATGGGTTCGCGAGAAATACTGAATAGCCCGACTGAGCGAGTCGCTTTGCCATCAATCGATAGGTAGGGCGAATGCTCAACACATCCGGCCACATGATTATCGCGGGATGTCGGCCTGCAGACGGATGAACAAAGTAGCCATCGGCCATACCATCCGGCGTTTCAATTTCTACCTCACGCTCAGAAACGTCCTGCGCATTGGCTACTGGCGGCAACATGGCTATCAGAGAAACGCCTACGCCAATCTTGCCGAAGTCGCGACGGGTAATGCCTCTTTTAGCCAGATATTCTTCGTCTTCTATAACGGTATATTCATCACACATTATTTGCTCCCCTAGAATGATTGATTCGGTCTCTGCGGAGGATATTCGACTAGTCACGGACTGGCTTCAAGTTAAAAACTGTGAATTTTCTGGATATTGTGGGGCTGAGTAACAATGGACCAAATTACAATTTGGGGGGGCAACCTCTTTACCCTAGAGTTCCTCAGTAACAATTCGCGCGCCCTGCCACTACAATGATTTGCTGGGGACTGATCATAAATCTATAAAAGGGGTACAAAATGAATCCGATTGGAAAAATTCTTCTTGCTGTAGTTGCTATATCCGCGACCACCCTAGCCATTCAGTCTTCCGCTGAGTCTGTCGAGGTTTACCTGCTGGATCGCATCAACGGCATCTTGAATCACTCCTGCATCGACGTGAACGGCCCTCCTCAGGGCATGCAGCTGGAGACACCACTTCAGGTTCACACCTGCTATAGCTATCAGGGCGAGCTGACTGATGACCAAAGATATAATTCTGAAGACATTGCTAAAAGCCAGTTTCGTGTTCTTGCGGTGGATATGTGTATGCAGATGGATTGGGACGAGCCTGGTGCCACCGTCAGCCTGAAAGAATGCGCCGATATTGACGATCAAAAATTCGAGCTCAGGGTTAACGGCCAGATCTCTCCTCCTGCCTATCCCGAGTTATGTCTTACGGCTGGCCCGACACACTGGTTGGGCGGCCCTGCGGGCGGACCTTTCAACGACAATATGGCTCGTACTCTTCACCTGCAGCGCTGTGGCGACGAGGCTTCGCGCTACCAGCGCTGGGGCATTCGCACCGAGATGACAGCGCAATAATATTGCGTCCAAGCCTGTAACTAAACGCGATAGATGTGAGTCTATAAAATTTGTCCATTTGCTGGCGGTGCTGTGTTTAGACATTCTGTTCTATTGCTTAGTCTTTTGAGCGCTATCTGCCACGCAGATATCAATCTCACCTCTCTGAATGAGGGCGCAGTTCTAGACTGGGAGAAGGAAGTATTTTCAGGCGAGACCCGCTACGAGCTCTCCTCTTTCGGCGAAATGGAGGCTATCAAAGCATCCAGCGATGGCGCTGCCTCTGGCTTGTTTCTTAAAAACCGAATTGATCTGCAAGAAACCCCTTACATAAACTGGAGCTGGTTAATCACCCAGAATTTGCCCGCCACAGATGAGCGCACCAAAGCCGGGGATGACTATGCCGCACGTATCTACGTGGTTATTGAAGGGGGTTTTTTCTTTTGGAAAACCCAATCAGTAAATTATGTTTGGTCGAGCTCCCAAGATGTGGGTGAAAGCTGGAATAACCCTTACGCCGGCTCAAATGTGAGAATGATTTCTATCCGCGGAAGAAATGACAATCTGAATCAGTGGTATCACGAAAAACGAAATGTTTATCAAGACCTGATTCAATATTTTGGTGACAAAGGCAGCGACGAAGCAAATCTAGATGCCTATCGATATATCGATGTCGTTGCCCTGATGACCGACACAGACAATACTGGAGCAACGGCGGTAACCTACTACGGGGATATCCTCTTTAGTTCGGACTAGAAAACTAAGCTCAGTAACCCATTCCTCAAAAGGCGGAGAAGTAAATGGCCACCATACTTATCACAGGCACAAATAAAGGCATTGGCCTGCAACTTTGCACTCAGCTAGCGGCGCGAAGCGATGAGGTCATTGCTGTTTGCAGAACCGCCAGCCCAGAACTAAACGCTCTGGGTATTCGGGTTATTGAAGGCATCGATGTCAGTGATACCGCTTCCGTTGCCAAACTCAAGGCAGAGCTTGGCGATCAGCATCTAGATGTTCTGCTCAATAACGCTGGAATCCTTTCTGGCGATTCCTTTGGAAGCCTCGACTACGACGAGATGCTGAAACAATTTCGAGTAAATACTCTCGGCCCGTTAATGGTCACTGAAGCACTAGCGGGAAATCTAGATGCGGGTTCCAAGGTAGCTATAGTCTCCAGCCGCGTCGGATCAATTGAAGATAACGGTTCAGGCGGTATGTACGGATATCGGGCTTCGAAAACCGCCGTAAATCAAATTGGAACCAATCTAAAACACGAACTCGCCCCAAGGGAAATAGCTGTGGTGCTACTGCACCCCGGCTTAGTCGCTACAGAAATGACCGGCGGACAGGGTATTTCTGCCGCAGACTCGGCTCGCGGATTGATTGAGCGAATTGATGAACTGACTATGGCAACCAGTGGGATCTTTATGCACGCCGAGGGTTATCAGCTGCCTTGGTAGAGGCTAGCTTGTTCAACTAGCATATTGACGCCTTGGCGCTACAACGCTGTTGTGGTCCAAATTTGAGAGAGATTGACTAGTGAGCATCTTATCCAAACGATCTACCGTTTATTTCGACCCCGCAATTCATCAGGCTTTGCGAATTAAAGCAGCATGGCAAAACCCTTTAACGCATAAAAATAGCCCCGCTGAACGGGGCTAAACTGGAATTATGTACAACCGCTAGGCCCCGTCCAAGAGTTGGGCCTTCAGCCAATTCTCGGCCGACCCTATACTCGGAAAAACTCAGCGCCCTTCGGTTGCCTCACGCCCGACTTTGTATTCAGCAAGACTCAGCTTGCCGTCACCATTAGTGTCATAGCTGGCGAAGTTGGTATCTGTTCGTGTTCCGGTGACTTCGGAAATAACAAGAAAGCCGTCCGTGTTGGTATCCTTGGATTGAAACCACCCTTCAGCAGTACTGGTATCGGGAGCCTGAGCAAAAGTAGCGGCCGCCATTAGCATGCCAAAAGCAAAGATTGTGATTTTCATTAACGTTCTCCATTATTTAAACAAAAAGGGTCCAGATCACACTTATCGCCCGACGATTTCGCCCAAGCTTGGGCAATGATATCAAGCTACTGAGATCGGTCTCAAAGATTCAGATTCTTTGGCGAAGCTCATCAGCAGATCAACAGCCAACACTTGCTTAGCTTCCGCGATTGAAGGATCGACTTTGCCGCTGAATATTTCGGTAAACCCGGAAAGTTTTGTTGTGTGACTTTTTAGATTGCGAAATCCCATAGTCCAATCCGGAAAATCGCGACACTCGATTTCTTCTTCAACAAGGGTAATCAGGCGCTCTACTCTGGAATCATTTTGAATCGAATTAAAAATTCGATGAACATCTCTTTCCTCGCCTTCAATCACCTGAATATAGGTGTTGTTGTCGTAAAGCAGCATGCCGGTAATGCCCAAAGAGCGATTTCTGCAACGAGCCTGACTCAGCAACGCAATTAGATCTTGTTCTGACGGCGTAATGGCCGCCGAGCAGATATAAATCAAATGAATCATCTATCCCTTCTCATTTTCCCTAGAAACAGCGCTATTTTGTGCGCCTGATAATTTAATTTGCGCTTGCACCATTTGAGTAGATCAATACCCACCGCGCTTCCCCAAGAACTGAATTGCTTTATAAATCGAAATTAATAAAAACGGATGATGAGGGGCAACTTAAAGCGCCCTTTTGAATCATTTTGGTGCAATACCTTTATTGAGAAAGGCTTTTCGCTCTTTCCAATCGGGCATCACATCTGCCACTAGAGAATGAAATCTCTTGTTGTGGGAAGGTTCCAGAAGATGGGTAAGTTCATGCACCAGAACATATTCAATACAAGCCAATGGGAATTTGGCGAGTTCAAGACTCATATTTATTCGAGCTTTTTGGGTATTGCAGCTGCCCCAACGGGTTTTCATACGACGAACCCGATATTCACTGGATTTGGCACCCACAACCTGTTCCCAGTATTCCGAGAGTAGCGACAATTTTGTGCGCAACTCCGATCGATAAAATTCCTCCAAGCTATGTTTTATCTGCGTCGAGCTGGACTCTTGTGACAGAGCAAGCACTAGTTTCTCATCGGAGATTCCCGGAGCATCTATTTTAGAGAGTACTAATTCATAGTAGTCACCGAGAAAAGGAACTTGCTGCCCCTCGGCTAAATCAGGTTCGGTTGAATCCCGACGTAATTGAAGCCTTTGCTGCGCCGCTGCGATCCAATCTTTGCGCGAGGCAATAAAACCTTCCACATATCGACGATTAACACGGGGCGAAGCGGACACATGTATCGCGCCAGTTGCCGGTTGAATACGGAGGTTGATGTTTTTTACCCGCTTTCGGGTAAATACCACTTCGAGTCCCGCCATCTGCGTGATTTCGGTTCGGTCCTTCATACTAGAAAAACCAACTCAGGAACCACCAAACTCAATCCCACTCGTACCCGACTGCCAAACAGGAAACTTTTGCATACATTTCTCGAATAATTCGGTGCCAAGCCAACGGGCCAACCAGATATCCAAGTATTCAAAATGTTCCTGATCAAACCAGTCCTTATCGACGTAGGCGAATTGACGAACAAAGGGAAAGACTGCCAAATCGGCAAAATCTCCACTGGCAAAGAGATTAGCCGCGGATGCCTCCATTTCCAGTTGCACATCGAGATCACGCAAAAAACTCATCGCCTGATCTCTATAGTAGTCCTGCGGATGTTCGGGATACCCAACATGATATTTATAGCGATCCAACCAGGGTTTAAATTCATGATCGCAGCGAGTAATTAGGGCGAGCTCCTCTTTATTGGGGATATTAAGTCGCTTGCCACCATCCTGCTTTACAGACCACTGCATGATGTCCAAGCTCTCGTCCAACACTCTGCCATCTGCAAACTGTAAAACTGGAACTGTCTTTTTCGGAGCGATTTCCCTCATTTCCTGAGGCTTGTCTTTTAGAAGTATTTCTCGTAGCTCAACAGAAATCCCGGTCTGCAACAGCGCCAGCCGTGCTCTCATCGCGTAGGGGCAACGTCTAAAAGAATAGAGAATGGGAAGAATCGCGATTTACCTCAGGTGAAGGGCCGCTAGTGATTATGACCACCGGGGCCATGTGCATGTGAGTGTGCCACTTCCTGCTCAGTGCCTTCGCGAATATCTAGGATTTCAATATCAAAGCTTAAATCCATACCCGCTAATGGATGATTGGAATCGATATCGACATTGAATTTGCCGACTTTGACTACACGGGCATCAAATTGTCCATCGGCGGTGTTTACCTGAACAATCTGTCCCGGTCGCAACCGTTGCTTGCCCTGAACAAGATGTTTGAGAGGCACACGCTGCTGTCTGTCGGGCAGTCGTTCGCCGTATGCTTGAGCGGCACTTAACTGAATCTGGAAGAAATCTCCTATCTTCTTGCCAGCAAAGGCCTGTTCCATTGCTGGCAGGATGTTGTTGTGCCCGTGCAGATAAACAGCAGGTTGATCTGGATTGGTCTGCTCAATTTGAGCTCCGCCGGTTTCGTTAAGTTGATAACGGAAAGATACTACTTTGTTGTTTTCGACCTGCACCACATACTCCAAGAAATGAACTGGCAGGCATTTTAAAGAAGCTGCCCAGACTGTGCGAGCTAAGTCATGAAAGAAGACCATGTCCGTATCAATCTAATTTACAATTTCTTGCTCTCAATGCCTTCAGATAGGCTTCAATTATTGAAGCCTATTCCGTTATGCTTAGCGCACAATTGGTTAGGAACAAAAAAATGCCCTCTTTCGATATTGTCTCTGAAGTAGATGAGAACGAGATCCGCAACGCCACTGAGAATACTCAGCGCGAAATTGCTACCCGCTACGACTTTCGTGGGGTCGATGCCAGCGTCGAATACGCCAATTCCATTGTAACCCTTAAAGCCGAAGCCGACTTTCAGTGCAAACAACTGTTGGATATGTTCGCCCAGCAACTCACCAAACGAAAAGTCGACCCCAGTGCCATGGACTACGATGAAGAGGCGGTGCATAGCGGTAAAACCTTTTCTTTGGCGGTAAATTTTAAACAGGGTGTCGAGCAGGCCAATGCCAAACAGATCATCAAAATGATCAAAGAAGCCAAACTTAAGGTGCAGTCGCAGGTTCAGGGAGATCAGGTACGCGTGACCGGCAAGAAAAGAGACGACTTGCAGCAAGCAATGACGCTGGTAAAAGAAGCCAAACTTGGCCAGCCTTTCCAGTTTACTAACTTCCGCGATTAATCCCAGTTGAGCACCAATCCCGTCAGGAAATTCCTGAGACCAACTCGACCCTGGGTCTGGTTGATCTCTCTCGTAGTGCTCTATCAGCTGGTTGGTACAGTGGTTGTGCCTCAGGTGCTCAAACATCAGCTGGTTAAAATCAGCGCTGAACGTTTGGATCTGAATACTCAAATTACTTCCCTCAAATTTGACCCCTACGTTTTTTCGCTTCTGATCGAAGGTCTTGGTGTTCGAGATGCCGAAAACAACAACCTCATTGCTTTTGATTCCCTCTATATCAATACCGCTCCGTCCAGATACCTGTTCGCAAAGAGCATCGATATTCAAAGCTTTGAGCTGGAGGGTCTCTCGGTACGGATAGAGCTTGATGAGCAAGGCCAAAGCAATTTTCAAAAGGTCACCGACGCATGGTTGGCCAGTACGGAGCGGTCGGAACAGCCTGAACAAGCGGAGGAGATAGCTGAGGATGCGACTCCGCCCATGGCACAAATACACAATTTTCGGCTGCAGGACGCTCAGCTCACCTTTGTAGACAACCAACCCACAGAAATCTTTGAGTTACTGCTGGAAGATATTCAGCTTGAGCTAGAGAATCTAAATACGGCTTCCAGCGATTCAGCGGGGTTTGATGCCAGTCTGGCATTTGCCAGTGGAGGAGAGCTAGCCCTCGAGGGTGCTCTATTTTTGGTTCCGGGGTTACAGGTCAAGGCCGATCTGAAAATCGAAGCGCTTTCTCTCGCCCTATTGCAGTCCTATCTCGCCGAATCAACTCAACTTAGTCTTGTTGAAGCATTGATTGATCTTGAAGCTACTCTATCCAGTTCGGCGGAAAATGCCTTTGCCTATGAGGGCAGCTTTGCTGTTTCCGATCTCGATCTGCAGTATGACCAGCAGTCTTTACTCAGCTGGAGCAGTCTGGATTTACCCAAGAACAGCTTTTCTCTAGCTGACAAGAGTTTGGCGGTGTCAGAGGTTCGCTTTTCCGACCTCTTTGCCAGAATCATTATTGATGAACAGGGTGGCACCAATATTGGACAATCTCTGGCGTCTAATGCTGCGCAAGGCCAGCAAATAGAGGCTGGGGATAATGTGGCGCAGGAGTCCCCGGCCGAATCAATTGCCGAAGCACCTGCCCTGTCTGCTCCAGAATCAGAGTCCGGCTTTGATATATCCATTGGCCAAATATTGGTGGACAGCTCCGCGATGCATTTTGGCGACTTCTCTCTGCCTTTGCCCTTTGTGACGGATATCAGCGATCTCGCCGGCAGCGTTAGTACGATTTCAAATACTAGTACTGAACCTGCGAGCCTCGATCTTGGAGGACAGGTCGGTGAATTTGGGCTGGTTGGTATTAGCGGTTCCTTGCGCCCACTAAATCCGAAAGATCTCACCAACTTTGAGCTGGATTTTGAGAATATCGATATGGTTGATCTGTCCCCCTATCTGATCAAGTTCGCCGGGCGCTCTGTTGCCACAGGCAAGCTGGACGTCGATCTCGGCTATGCCATTGAAGCCGGGCAACTGCAGGGAAGCAACAATATTGTGCTGAGGGATTTTACTCTGGGCGAATCTGTCGACAGTCCCGGAGCAACAAATTTGCCTATTGGCCTGGCTTTGGCGCTGCTCAAGAATTCCGAAGGCGTGATTGATATTGATTTGCCAGTCAGTGGCGATTTAAACGATCCACAATTCAGCTTTGGATCCATTATTCAAACAGCATTTACCAACTTGATTACCAATATCGTAAGCTCACCTTTCCGACTCCTTGGCGGCCTAGTTGGCAGCGATGCACCTCTTGATATGGTCGAGTTTGAGGCGGGGTCATCTGAATTGACTCCACCGCAAATCGAAAAACTGACTAAGCTCGCCACCGCCCTATCGGAACGTCCGCAACTGGGACTGGAAATTCCGCAGGCATACACCCCGGAATTGGATCGTCCCGCTCTACAACAGACTGCATTAGATCAGAATATTGCAGAGCTACAGGTGGAAGGTTCGGAGACGGGTATAAACCAAAGAATCGAACTGTTGGAGCAGCTCCATAATCAAAATTATGCTATTTCGGATCTCGAACTTATTCGGCAAGAACACAGCATCGACGAACAATTTGATCAACTCGCTTACGCAAATGGCCTCTATAGAAAACTGGCCGAAGCGCAAAGCATTGGTGAAACAGAATTTCAAAGTTTGGCTAAAAATCGAGCTGAAGCTATACAAAACAATCTGCTCGAATTGGATCCCCTTTTTGCTGACAGAGTCACTATCACACAGGGTTTTGAGCCCTCAGAACCAAGCTCGGAATCCAGAGTCTCAGCTAGGCTAGAGCTCAAAGGAATCTAACCTTCTCGGTAGCTCAGTTTTTTCGGAGACAACTCTGCTTAACTGAAAGTCATATTTATTGTCAAAAATCCCCGAATCTTGGACAAATGGCACATTCACTTAGACAAAAACCAAATTAAGTCGCCTTAATTGGAACTATCGCCTGCATAGGCATAGGGTCAGCTAACGCACAACATAAGTACATACGAAATCACTGGCCATTGGCCTTTGTTTCTTCACAAAAAGCATAAGTGCGAACTTCAAACCAAATACAGGGAATTAAAAATGAAAACATCTAACTACAAATCAAGACTGAGTCTTGCATGTGGGTTACTTGCCGCTTTTGCTTCTAGCGGCCAGCTAATTTCACAGGCGGGTGCTCAGGAAATCGAAGAAGTATTCGTACTGGGCTCCAGAGCACCAGGACGAACCGCAGCCGATCTGCCGGTGCCAGTGGACAACCTCACTTCAGAGGCAATGGAAGCTACCGGGCAAACCGAAGTCGGCAGAATGCTCCAAGTGCTTGCACCATCTTTTAACTTTTCCAGCTCAAGCATCAGTGATGGTACCGATGCTCTTAGACCAGCGACTCTAAGAGGTCTTGGACCAGACCAAACACTTGTTTTGGTAAATGGTAAGAGACGCCATCAAGCCTCTCTTATTCATATCAATGGCTCTGTTGGACGCGGAACCGCGGGCACCGATATGAATGCCATTCCCGCCTCTTCGATCAAGCGTATCGAAGTGCTACGTGACGGTGCAGCAGCTCAATACGGCTCTGACGCCATCGGCGGCGTAATTAACATTATTCTGAATGACGACGATGAAGCCGGACATTTCGGTATTTCACAAGGACAGACCAGCGAAGGCGATGGCGCAACTACCAATATTAATTTAAGCAAAGGTTTTGCTTTTGGTGATAGCGGCTTTTTAAATGCGGCTTTGAACCTCCGAGATCGTGAGAACACCAATAGAGCAGACCCAACAGGTCGCTGCCTTTACGGCGGTTGTGTAGACACAGATGCCAATGGCTATCTAGAAGCTGCTCCAGGTAACGAGGCGATAGAAGTAAATAGCCCAGCCCGAGATGGTTTTAGAATTGGTGATGCGGATTCTGAACAAACTGCCTTTACCTTGAACGGCGGCATGGATGTTGGCATGGGTGAGCTATACGGATTTGTCACCTACTCTACTCGTGACAATGAGTCGGGAGCATTTTATAGAAATCCTATCTCCAGTAACGGTCAGGAACTCGCCCTGCTTACTGATGGTTTCAACCCGGCAGATCGAGATGGATTCCTGCCGCTGATCCAATCTGAAATTGAAGATATGTCCTACAACTTGGGTTATAGCTTTGATGTCGGATCTGATACTAACGTAGATATTTCCTATACCACTGGTAAAAATACTATCGACTACACTACTGCAAACAGCGCAAATTTTTCTTATGCTAATTTTCTTCAATTTGGTCAAGGGTTAACCGATGCAGAAGTACGTGCACAGCTTCCCCGCTCGGCGAAGGCCTATGGCCTTGAGCTTGAACTCAGCACATTCAATGTCGATATTACTCGCCAATTTGATCGTTTGTCCCTAGCTGCCGGCGCCGAACACCGCACTGACAACTACAAGATAATCGCTGGCGATGAGTATTCTTACTTTGATTACGATACCGACCCGGTAACGCTCCTGTCTCTATACGCCCAAGATGCCGGCGCCAGTATTTCTGGCTTTAACGGAATTGCACCGGCATCCGAAGTAGATGAAGACCGCAATGTGATTTCTTTCTACGTCGACGGCGAATATGAAGTCAGTGACGATTGGCTGGTAAGTGCCGCCGCACGATATGACGAATACGACGGATTTGGCGACACAATCAATATGAAATTGGCGAGTAGCTACCAACTTTTTGATAATTTGAGAGTTCGAGGCGCTACAAGTACGGGCTTCAGAGCTCCATCGATGCAACAGTTATATTTCAACAATATAAGTACACAAATTAATGGTGGTGTTTCCGAAACCATTGGTACTTTTAGAAACGACAGCGCTGTAGTTCAGGCTCTGGGTATTCCTGAGTTAAAAGAAGAAACTTCCACTAACTACAGCTTTGGATTTGTTGCGGATCTAGCCCCCGGCTGGAATGTCACCTTTGATTACTATGCAATTGATATTGATGACCGTATTGGTTTAAGCAACCGACTAGATGCTGGCGATGACCCCGTTGTAGGAGGTGGAGACTTAACGAACGCCTTGGTCGCAAATGCTATTGACGGAGCCCAGTTCTTCCTCAATGCAATGAATACCGAAACACGTGGTTTTGATATTGTCTCTACCTACAATGGCGTAGAACTGGCAGGTGGTTCGGTAGATTTTACTATCGCCGCTAACTTTACCGAAACCGATGTCAAGGATATTTTTGTTCCAGCTGATGGCGCAATCTCTAACCTTGATCCAAGTACGGTTATTAGCGCTCAGGATATATCCATTATCGAAGAATGGCAGCCACAGGATCGCATCAGTGCCAGCGCGCTTTATAGCCGAGACAACTGGACAGTTAACCTCTCTCTAAATCGTTTCGGTGAATACACAACTGAAGATAGCGGTACGCAAACCTACGGTGCTGAGATTCTTACGGATCTGTTCGTGAAGTATCGCGTGAATGACCAAATTAGTGTGAATTTCACAGGTAACAATATCTTTGATGTTACTCCTGATGAGGCTACTAACGGGCTTTCACGTGGCGGCTTGTTTGAGTCATCTCCTGGCGCAGAAGATATGGGTAGCGATTCGGTTTTCCGTTACTCACGCCGTTCAGCCCCCTTTGGCTTTAACGGTGCTTTCTACTCAATTGGTGTAGCTTATGACTTTTAGGAATCAGTTCTCCTAAAACCCAAAAACCCGGCTTTGGCCGGGTTTTTTTATGCTTGAGAATCTGCATATCAAACTAGGTCATTTACCAAACCTTCCAATATGCCAACTTCACCGCTGCCCGGAAATACGATTTCGGCAAGCTGCGCTTCACTTAATCCAAATTGCCCAGCCAAAAGGCCTTTAAGTATGGATCGGTTGTCCAAAGTGGGCCTGAGATCACGGCCTTCATAGAGATCTGACTCCGCCAGACCGGGCCAATCTCCGACAATGCGACCTCCTTTAACGGCTCCGCCGGCTACAAAGGCGGCACTTGCCGTTCCGTGGTCAGTACCTCCAGTGCCATTGGCGTGCATGGTGCGGCCAAACTCTGTCATCACCACCAGACTGGTATTAGTCCATTTGTCACCCAAACCTTCCTTTAGGGTGGCTAATCCGTTGTTTAAACCTCGCAGTTGATTGGCTAGTCGACCCGTTTCCGCACCCTGTGCCGAGTGTGTATCCCAACCACCCAACTCAAGAGTCGCAATCTGCGGGCCATTATCTGCGGCGAGCAATTTACTGGCCGCATTGATCATCTGGCTAAAGGCTTGCAGTCCATTAGAGCGTCCCGACATTTCCATATCCATGGACATAACTTCCTCGCGAGTTCGCATCAGGCTATCCAGTTTGCTTGCCAGAAGATCATCACCGGAATACAGATCGCCCAAGCGAGCGTAGATATCGTCATCCGGTTGCGCCAAGATTGAAGGGCTCCAGCTCTCTACTTCAAAATCTCCCTGCATCACGGTTGGAACGGAATTTCCCACCGCTAGTCCCCGACCTGAACTCATCAGTTGCAGAGAGCGATTTAACCAGCCGTCTTTTTGGCCATAGGGGCGAGTTCCACCATTTTCCATAAGGTTTTGGCCATCAAAGTGAGATCGATCGCGGTAGGCCGAGGCGACGGCGGGGAATGCAATAAGTTGATCTTGTTGATACCAATCAGCAAAGGCCGTTAGTTCAGGATGTAGCGCAAAAAAGCCATCGAGTTTGTTTGATGCATTGCCGCCGGCGGGAGAAGTAATTGCGAGATTTCCCCGGAGTTTCTCGTAGTTGGCATCAGCGTAGGGAACCAAGGCTGATACACCATCCATTGCGCCGCGCAGGATTACCCATATAAAGCGCTGCTGTAAGTGCGTTTCGGCCCCCAAAGGCAGGTGATACAAGGAAAGCGCAGCGCCAGAGGCTTTTAGGAATTGTCTGCGATTGAGCATAGGTTGGTCTCCTTTAGCGCCGTAATGCGTCCGGTGCCATAGCTACCAGAACCAGCGCCTGAGCATTGGTTTCGGCTCGGCTTACCGCCATTACAAGTTCTGGGTTTACTTCGGTGCCATAGAGCGTATTCAGCATTTCTGTGGCCGGCAGATTCGTTCCAATTTTCTGCGCCAACGTGTCAGCCCATTCGATACGTTTGCCCAGACTGTCAGGACTGGTCCATCGATCTGCGGTATCTGGCCAACCCGCGGGTGACCCCGGCCGCCACAAAGGCTGTCCAAGAGTTGCGAGGGAGGTAATTAACTGATTGTCGCGAATGCCAGTACTTTGGTTATCTATGTAGGCAACAGCTCTCAGAATCGAAACCATCCACTCGTTTGGAGCGCGATATTTGAGTCGCTCCTCGTCCCAGACTTCGTCCAGATGCAAGAGTGTCTTGTAAACAGTTGACAGATCGCCGCCGCTGTCGAGAAAACTTTTAGAAATAGCCGCTACCGCGGAGGGCGGTGGATCGTCGGAGATAAAGTGCCGAGCCAATTTGGTCGCTATATGTTCAGCCGTTTTGGGATGGGCGGCGAGATCCTTTAAGACTGCCTCACCCTGGGCGATGCCGGACTGGCGGTAGTTTCTACCAAGTACCCTATGGTCACCCGGTTCATGGGCCAATTCGAGATAGGCAAAGGAACCCTCTATCTCGCCAAAACGCTCGGCCGCCGGACCGGTGGCCACCGACCAGCCGGTAATAACTTTTGCAAAATTTGTGACATCTTCCTGACTGTAGCCACCATTCACTCCCAAGGTATGCAGCTCCAGAATCTCCCGAGCTAGATTTTCGTTTAAACCTCTTCCGCTGCGTGATCCACCACGAGAGTTTGGGCCCGTTGATTGTGCGTTATCCAGATAGAGCAACATGCCGGGATGTTTGGTAGATGCCATCAGCAAGTCTTCAAAACGAGCAAAGATATTCGGCCGAATGGCCTCGCCCTCAAAGCTGCCACCGATTCCCGAAACCGCCGCTTTATCTGCAGAGATAGCAAAGTGGTTGCTCCAGAAATGGACTAAGCGCTCTGCGAAGGGCGTATCGGTAGTTATCGAGTGTCGTATGCGGGTTGCCGCATCTGAAATATGCGCCAGCGCCAATTGGCGCGTTAGGCGCTGGCTTAGTTCCTCGTCTTGGTTCTGCCGCGCCTGCCGGTTCTGTGCTTGCCTATTCAGAACCTCTGCGGAGGCAAGGAAAGCAATTGAGCTCTTTTGACCGATCTGATTTAGCAGCCATGCCTGAGGATCTGACTTCACAAAATCCAGATCACCGGGCCGCGGACCCAGTCCGAACCTATGGGTTGCAACAATGGCTTTGGAAATCGTCATCCATCATTCTCCAGCGAGAACAGTGTTTTATATAACCCTATAACGCCAAATTGTTAAATGGGATGACAATCGAAGCAAAGAATTTTTTACGGCACAGTTAAGGCGCGAAAGGTTTAAGCTCTTCGTGAATCTTTTCTCTGGCCTCTTTCATTTTTATGGCAAAGTCTTCGAGCTTTTTGTCTTCCTCGGTGAGCGGTATCCACTCATCCACTGCAGTAGGTTTTCCACTCTCGTTGGTGGCCACAAAAACGATGATGCAGCGCGTCGTGAGTTCGTATTCGCCAGACCGGATGTCCTTGGATCGAACTCCCACTAAGATATGCATACTGGTAGTGCCGGTATGGATAATCTTGGCTTCCAACTCCACCAAATCACCCACACGTATAGGCTTGATAAAGCGGATACCACCGACATAAACGGTTACACAGTAAGCTTCACTCCATGCCGCAGCGCAGGCGTATGCGGTCTGGTCAATCCACTTCATCACTACTCCGCCGTGAACCTTGCCGCCAAAATTTGCGTCGTTTGGCTCGGCCAAAACTCGCAGGGTTACACTTCGATTGTCTGGTTCATTTTGGTTTTCTGAATTAACGCTGGCCAAATACCTCTCCAATAGAGCGACTACTGCTCTTGATTTTGTTGTTGAATTCTCAGCAGCCGCTCTCTGCGCTCTGCTTCAATGGCTTCATTGTCGGCGACAATAGGATCAACTAGTTCGGAACCGTCCTCTTTAATCACCCTGTCCAGCCACATCATGTTTTTACCTCGCACGGACGGGTTTCCGTACACTTTTATTAATTCACCTTCTTCGAACATATCCTCTGTCCAACCTCGGCGCTGCAAAGACAGAATTCCAGGTCCTTCCAAAACCCATTCCTCAACCTCACCATCTTCGTTGATTACATCAAGATAAAGGCTGGTATGGGGATTTAGTAACCTTAGCTCGACGACCCGACCCTGTACATGGCTGACTGCCTCCATATCGTAGACACCTGCGTAAGAATGGTGAGCTTGACTTGTCGAAAAAGGAAAGCAGAAAAAAACGGCCAATAAAACCACACTATATCTGTTCATAACTTGTCTTGCTCCTATAGTTCCGGAATTACGCAGCTATCGTAAGGATAGATCTTCTCGCCTGGAGCCCAGGCCCAAGCTCGCGCCATACGTATTGGCTGCTTGAAGGTCAGCGGGTCAGTCAAGGTCACTTCGACTTCAAGTCGATCGTCGATTCGCGTAAAACGTTCAGTGACTTTGGCTTGGCTCGAGTGAGTAAATCCGCCGTGTCCCCATGTATCGGCAATTAGGCCATCAGTCTCTATCACGAGCTGATCACCTTCATAGTGCCCAATCGAATAGCCATATTTTGTGTGTTCGAGGTCTTTCGGGAAATCGCGGCCATCCATATAGATGTATCGTGAAACAGCCCACTCAGCAGTTAGCATGCTTATATGATCTTCATATTGGTCCAGTTTCATCGCATGGGGAGCTAGGCTGGTACGAACCAATCCCCATGGATCGCAGATTAATGCAAGATCGCGGTGGGCCCCTTCGGCCATACGTTTTTCATAAACCTCATCAACCATGTAGCTGGGCACAAGTTCCTGATCCTGATAGTCGCTGGCAAGGTTATAAAGTTGAGGAAAGGCCAAATCGATATAGGCGATATCCTCCACTAGGCTGGTCAGATACTCTCGTGCTTCGATAACACAACCTATGTGACAGAAGGCATCTTCTGCACGAGGCGGTGGATCACTCCACGTCCCGCTGAAATCAGGCCAATCCTGAGCCAGAATCGGCATCGATAATAGTGATATAAGAGCAGCTCTCGCCACATCCAATGGTAGATGTTTTAAATACATTTATTTCCCCCAAAATGACGACCTGCCAAGTAACTCGGCAATTTTCAAATCTTCTCTAGATCAAACCTCTAGATGGATTGGAATATTACGTCCACATAGGCATCAATCCAAAGGGGCATCCAAGGATTTTGGAACTCTGTAGATTTAGATCAAATAAGCAGATCGATATCACTGCTCAACTTTGCGGATCAGTCGGAAAAAACGCCAGTAACCCTGCTAGCTATTCTTGATTCTGCCGATACTGCAGAATCTGCTGACGACGCTGCTCTTCGATAATCAGTTCATCTGCGATTAGCGGATCTACAAACTCGTCACCGCCTGATCGAACAACTCTATCCAACCACATAGCTTTTTTGCCCTGCCGTGAAGGATTTCCATGAACGGTTATTAGCTCACCAATTTCAAACATATCGTCATCCCACCCGCGGCGAACTAGCGCTAACCTGCCCGGCCCTTCCAATACCCAGTCCTCGACCTCGCCCTGCTCGTTAACCACCTCAAGATAGACAGCCGTATGCGGATTTAATAATTCAAGTTTCACTACCCTGCCTTCGATCTGCGAAATAGACGCCATATCAAAGACGTTAAAGTATGCGTGGTGGGCCTGACCAAACGAAAATGGATACCCAATGGCAACTGTCATGAGAACTAGATTTAGCAATTTCATAATTGGTATGCCCCGCTATTCCGGAATAACACAGTTGTCGTAGGCAAAGATCTCCTCACCGGGAGCCCATGCCCAGGCGCGCGCCATAACTAGCGGCTGCGTGAAAGTGAGAGGGTCAGTAAGGACAACCTCAACTTCAAGTCGATCTTCACCGACACGACTATAGCGCTCAATGAGATTAGCCTGATCGGTGTGAACAAATCCACCGGCACCAAAGTTATCGGAAATCACTCCCCTTGTCTCAATAACTAGCTCTTCACCTTCGTAGTGCCCGATGGAGTAGCCGTATTTACTGGATTCAAGATTTTCGGGAAACTCTCGACCATCCATATAGATGTGCCGCAAAGCCGTCCACTCGGAATATTGCAGGCTAATATGATCTTCATACGGCGTAATCTGCAAAGCGTGGGGAGACAGGGCTATACGCACCAATCCCCAGGGTTCACAGATAGCCGAGACTGGCCTCGGATCTCTGTTGCCCATGCGCCTTGCGAGGGCTTCCGGAGTCATATAACCCGGCAAAAGTTGAGTGATCTGATAGCCCTGTGCTTGATTCCTAAGCTCACGGTAAGTTTTGTCGTACAAGGCTGGATCGTTGAGCAAGTTGGTCAGATGGTCTCGTGCCTCGATCAGACAACCTATATGACAAAAAGCATCCTCGGCCCGGGCTGGAGGGTCGCTCCAGGTTCCTGTGAAATTGGGAGTCCCCGTGAAATCTGAAGCCTCAGTGTATTTTGGAGTACCGTCAAAATCAGGAGCCGAATCTTGCAGAAATAAAAACGCGAGAACCGCGGCAACAACGGCCACAAGAGCCACAATTAACTTCATATATCCCCCACAAAAACTCGGTTATGCAATATCCGCCAGCAATAGTTTCCAGTGATTAATCCAGTAGCGGGCTACCCTCTGCCGGATTAATTCCATTGTGAAACCCGCCCTGATCCCTGACCACCATTGAGTTGCCTTCATCATCGTATTTCACCCAGACCAAGCCATGTGGATCACCGTTGTTAGGCATATCCATTACCTCAATCTGTTCTCGCGACTCGGCATCGAACACGTAGACTCGGCCTTCACCATTGCTTGTCGCCCAGATCTCTTTGCCGTTTGGTGCCAGCAATACATGATCCACCTGATAGCCCGAAAAGACCGTCTCCAGACCAGTGCCGGTCTCGGCATCAAAAACAGTGATAGTGCGCCCCATCTGACCCGAGGCTTCGCCTTTATTGGTGACCCAAATCTCGGATTCGTCTGCGTTTAGGGTTCCACCGTAAGGGCCAACTCCAGTCGGAGCTGACCAGACGATATCTCCGGTTTCCATATTTATTTTGTTCACCACAGTCGAGACTGTGGGCACATAAAGATGCTCGCTCTTGGCATCAATTACGACCCAATCACCGCGATAACCTCGATAGGGGTACTCTCGAACCACCTCCCATGTCTCAGGATCGACCTTTGCCACCCAGAACGGTCGCGAACCGGTAAACATACCCATAGCTATCTGTTGATTACCGGCGTTGCCACCCTGAACTGGTGGTGGCGCCATCAAAATATAGATAAATTCACCATCGTTGTGAGCGGTATAACAGACTCCACCCAAATCCGGACAGCGCACTCCACCGGCTACTGAATCGGTTTCAGTATCGTATAGAAATACGTCTAATCCATTTGGATCCCGCACAAAAGTATCAAACAAGATGTGCTTTTCATCGAATATTTGACCGTGATGCACGCGCCCGCCAACGGATATTTGTTTGACGGGGTTGAGTGTCAGTGCGTCCACTTTGAGAAGTGAGGCAGTTCCTCTGGAAGCGGTGACCCGCTGACCTCTCACCTCTGGTGCCCCACCTGGAGTCGGAGAACCCACGATATAGACATAACGGCCGTCTGGGCTCATCACAGTGGTATGAATAATGCCACGTAACTCGGTAGGCATTTTTTTAGAGGTAATAACCTCATGGGCACTGGCGTCGCCCACCACAACTTGAACTTCATTGGTGCGCTCTGCCACCTGAATTCCGCTGCGTGTGGTTGAAGGCCCAATATTTTCGTAGAAATAAAGACCGCCTGACTCAGGGAAGAAAACCTGCTCGCCCGGCTCAAATTCAGCTATTACGGTTGATTGATATTCACCCCTTAGGCTGCCGGCCTTGGCCTTTCTCTGCCAATCGGAAAGCACCGTATCGAAATTTTGAACTTGGATTACCGCCAAGTCTCGTTCGGTGATTACATATTCCGCATCCGCTGTAAGTGCAGCATTCTGGCGCTGAGTCTCATCCAGTTCAGTTTGCCACGCCACCATCTGATCCGAGTTAATGGTTTTTCCACTGAGACTGCTGAGGTAGGTCGAAAGCGCCAGAAGATCGTCATCGTCCGGGCTCATAGTCGAGACGATAATCGCCATCTGTGGATTGCTATAAAGCTGCTCCTGAATTTGCGCAGGAGTTGGACCGTATGCAATGGTCGGGCCAATACGCCCTTCAGCTTCATCCCCATGGCATACCCAGCAGGAAACCTGTTCAAAATAGAGTTCTTTGCCTTTTGCTATCAGCGCATCGGAGCTTTCCTGCGCCTGAACAGATGAAATAGTGGAAACAGTAATACCGCTAACTAGTAGAAGACTTCTTATAAAGATGATTCTTGTAGACATAAATGTGACCTAGGAAAACTCAGCAGCCATTAGCTGGCCGGAACAGGAGAAGATTGGTTCACTAATTTGCGCTGTACTAAGCGCCGCATCGAAATCAGCCCAGAAATTTAGGAGGAGAATCAAGCGGGGCTGATCGGCCCCACCTGATTCAAATCATTTCACCCAATCACTGGCTCTATTGAGTTCCAATGGGTCCCATTGCGGTCAAATTCCGCCCAGCTAAGGCTGGATGATCAGCGCCATAACGATAGGCCCGAAATACCTGATTTTGCATCGGACCATCATTGATCATATAGGTCTTAATCTCGCCGTCCGTGCCAACAGGGTTGATGTATTCCCAAACGACGTCCCCTTCCGGGGTCACCTCAACCAGTTGCCCTTCAGTATCGGCACACATAAAGGTATTGCCATTTGGCAGTCGCTGCGCACTGGAACCAATATGGCTAAAGAAGTTAGTACCACTCTTTGCACCCCACATCCAAACGATCTGATTGGACATGTTCTTGGGTTCTTTGTGAGTATTGCGCCGATCTTCAGATTCCCAAACGAAATAGCCAGCATCCGGCGGGTTAACAAATTCGCCGGTATCCACACCATTGGCATCCAGATATGGATTGACTTCAAAGATGTAGGATTGCGGAATGCTTTCAAACAGATACTGCGCATTGTTGAACATCAGGAGATTTCCCGCACCGGGCAAACCTTCGTCTATCCAATGAATATCGTGTATACCACCAATCTGCTTGTGTCCTGTCCGTGAAGTGGTCCAGTCGTCTCGGATATAGGGAGGATCACCCTGCTCGTAACGCGCCGGGTCTCCAAATCGATACAAAAGGTCACCTTGAGGCCCAGCGGCGAGTGCCATGCTGGCTTCTGGATCACCTGGCACAAAGGTGCCGCCATGATCGACGATATAGACTTCACCTTGCACCGTATCGAACATCACTAGATCCAGTTCTTCGTTGTAATCCATGGCGTTTAAGTGAAGCCAATCTTGTCGAATTGGGCGACCAGGCAAATTAGCATCCAAGCGATTGGGGTAGTCTGCAATGGTTTTGCCTGCTCCCACATAATTCTTCTTGGTGGGATCGATATCCTGAATCAGATGGTCAACAAAACGCCATTCCCAAATGATATCGCCGTTCATATCAACCTCGACGACCGTATCAATCTCGGCTCCGTCGTAGGGCCCATTGGCCGGATCACATCCGAGCGCGATGCACTCCTCGTGCGTAACCTGACGATTTGAAAGATAAAAGGTAGTAGGTTCGCCGAGCTTCGGATTAAAGCCTCGAACAAAGTCATGGTGCATTCGATACTCCTCGCGAGTATCTGTATAGCTCCACACAATATTGTCGTCCCAGTCGACTTCGACCATACCACCACCGCCGTAACCCATAATATTGCCGTTATCCAGCAGTCGTGGATTACTGCCGGCATTGGCCCAGCTGTTCACAACATTGCCCTCCATATCGATAAGGTAGGCAGTATTATTTAGCTGCGCGCCAAATAGCGTATACCCCTCATAGGCACGACCCTGATCCCAATAGGTCAGGCCGGTAATCTTACGCATACTATCGGCATAACCGATCGTGGAAATAAACGAAGCCGCAGCCAGAAATGGCAAACATAGAAAAAGTTTTTGTTTGATATTCATAGAAATTCCCCCTTGCTAGTAAGTATTAAACGCAGTATTCAGCCAACTCCACAATAGATTGTGGCTCAAACTGGGCTGTGCGCAAAAAAACTTAACGTTCTCAGTTACAGTCCTGATATTCGGACAGGAAGCAATCAAAGGCCCATTTGTGCGCTTCGACGAGCTGCTCGGGAGTCAGAGATTTCTTTAAAATCGTCATACTTTCTTCAGCGCCGTCATACTCCTGAGCATTTGCCAGAGACATCCAGCCGTATGCTTTTATATAGTCGGCGGGCACACCCTCACCGCGAGCGTATTTCACGCCCAAATTAAACTGTGCTCCAGCATCGCCCTGTATTGCTGCCGCCCGAAACCATTTAACAGCCTCGAGATGATTAATCTCGGTGCCAATGCCGCGGTGATACATCAATCCCAAATTAAACTGGGCTCCAACAACTCCCCGTTCGGCAGCCAAATGGAACCAGCGGACTGCTTCGGCGTCATCTTCTTCAACGCCATTGCCGCGCATATAGGCGAGACCGAGATTGTATTGCGCAACTTCTATGCCCCGCTCCGCCGCCAGCCGATACCAGCGCGCAGCTTCAGCATCGTCCTCCTGAACGCCATAGCCCTGTGAATACATTACGCCAAGGTTTGCCTGCGCGCCCGGATGATTCTGTTCAGCGGCAAGTCTGTACCAATTCACAGCTTCGGTATCGTCTTCCACCACGTCACCCACCCCAAAGTCATATATATAACCAAGGTGATATTGTGCTTCTGCATCGCCATCCTGTGCCGGCCCAAGAAATACGTCGATGCTCTGAGCATAGGTTTGGCTGATGCCCATCGAAATGCAAAGCAGTAGTAGTCGAAGATGTCCCATTTAATTATCTCGAACAGATGCCTTAGAACTCAGTTGAAACTAATTTAGCGCTTCGAGAGAATCTAGGCTAGTTACTGTTACTCATTTCAGGGAAGATTAACCTGCCATAAACAGACAACCCAGATCTCATATCAAAATTAAGTCGGTGATCTGCAATTTGTATCGGTGCAATCCATCTATTACAGTTCATCGGTCGATGCTCGGTTTCACGAAATGCAATTTATCCAAGCTACCTTTATGGGAAAACCTCTGCGCTCCGCAGCAGGTGCGCTATTGGTTGCGGCGACCTGCTTATGGTTGAATCCCGTCCATGGCCAAGCACTAGATCTGCGCACCGAAGGTGAGCCCACTGCAGAGTTTCATTTTGCACGACTGATGTACACCGGCGCAGCGGGCAGTCGAGGAAACTGGCGCGGCGCCTGGAGAACCGACTACCCAGATGCCGAGTATCACCTAATGCAAGGCATCAACCGACTGACACGCCTGGATGGACAGTCAGTCAACTATTATGGCGAAGGTGGCCGACTGATCAATCTGGCTGAAGACCGCATTTTTGACTACCCCTGGTTGTACGCGGTAGAAGTTGGGCAGTGGTACCTGAACACCGAAGAAGCGGCCAAACTACGAGAATATCTCGACCGAGGTGGCTTTCTCATGGTCGATGATTTCTGGGATGAGTATGAGTGGTCGGTATTTGTTAACTCGATGCAGCGGGTCTTTCCCGACCGGCCCATTGTTGAGCTCGAAGAAAACCACCCTTTGTTACACGTGCTCTTTGATCTTGATCAGAGAACTCAAATCCCCGGCCGCAATGGACAGAGACCAGGTACCGAACCTCATTGGCGGGGTATTTTCGATGATGAAGGGCAACTAATAGTGGCGATCAACTTCAATATGGATATGGGTGATGCTTGGGAGCACGCCGACGACCCCTCCTATCCAGAGCCAATGACTGCCTTAGCCTATCGCTTTGCGGTGAACTACGTTATCTATGCGATGACGCATTAGTTGGTCTATTAGGTTTTGGAAATACGATGCCCTATCCATCCGAATCGACAGCCGGGCACCAATACTAAGTTCGGGCCTGAATTGGCGGCATCGGACAATCCAGACAGGCTGAAATAGTACGTACTAATTCGATTCCCTTCGTGGTTGTTTTTCCATCTTCCAAAATTATCGCAACGCAGGCTTTCAAAAACCGGGGTTTCACTAGCGGCTTAAGCTGCATCAGATTATCGACTGAAAGGTTGAGCGATTCGAGTTTAAAAGCCTGCCTAGATAGCATAACCAGCTCGAGACCTGTTTCAGCGGCTCCGGAATCAAAAGCCGTTTTTGCTTCGCCGTCATCTTTGTGTTCAACATAAGCGATAAGCGACAATATAGTTTCCATATCTGTTTTAACGGCTTCCAAACTTCCCTGTTTAGTCTTTGCGGTTTTTCGAATACCGAAATGCTGATCAAGTTGTTGCAACACTAGCCGCTGAATAATCCATTCATTCAGATCTACGGATTCATCCAAGATAATAATTTGATGCACAGCTCCTTTGAATTGAACAAACTGGTCCGGGGACAATTCCCTTAGGGCGTTGATACATAGCTCCATTAGTGGAAGATTAAATCTCTCATCCAGGTTTTTAAGCTCTGACAAATATTGCTCGGCCAACGCCGGCATACTTGGATCAGCATGTTGCTCTAATACTGACCAAGCCTCTTTGTTGTCGGCTTGTTTATTGATCAAGATTGCGTATATCAGTGCTCGTGCGCTAAAAGCTTCCTGTGCGGCGTCCCTAAGTACTAGAGGTATCGCAATTATCAGTTGCTGTACATACTCAATATTCTGTTCATTAAGCGTGCCGATCTGGCTAATAGCCTGTTCAGCCGAACTTAAAATCGCAGCAGTTACTGCTATTTTGGCAGTTTCAGATGGTGGCGCTTCAGACGAATCCGATGGAGTTGGCGGGCGGAATTCTGATTGAACAAATTTTCCATCCCACAAGGGATCGATTTGTTTAATTCGTTTTGCTAATGGCGGATGCGTGGCAAATAAAGACTGCCAAGGGCTACTAATGCCGTTGGCAAAGTAGGCATGACTATATTCCGGTGCAGCGGGAGATTCGATAAAAGAACCGCTACTAACAGCACCAATTTTTTTCAGGGCGCCTGCGATACTGTCTTTATTGCGAGTGAATTGAACTGCAGACGAGTCTGCGAGATATTCACGCTGACGGCTCACAACTGCTTTGATCCATTGACCAAAAAAAGTTCCGGTGTATCCGATAACCATCAATCCAAATCCCACTGCCGCAACCGCAGCAATACCGCCGCCACCGTTTTTACTTCGTGACCTTCCAGAAAAACGCAATGACCGGAGTATGAAATAGCCGATCATTCCAATAAGCAATATCCCGTGCAATATGCCGATTAAACGAATATTGAGTCGCATATCACCGTTAAAAATATGACTGAATTCATGGGCGATAACGCCCTGAAGCTCTTCACGGTTTAGCCGTGCAAGTGTTCCCTTAGTCACACCAATAACCGCGTTAGCCGGAGACTGACCCGCTGCAAAAGCATTAATCGATAAGTCGTCGAGTAAATATACTTTTGGTATCGGCATACCCGCAGCGATTGCCATCTCTTCGACCACGTTAAGTAGCTGTCTTTCCTGTAGATCGGCTGTGCTTTGAGGCACCAACCGACCACCAAGCATTTCGGCTATCGCAGCACCACCTCCGGACAAAGACATGGTTTTATAAAGACTGCCGAAGAATATAAGCAGACATACCCCAATGGTTACGCCAGCAAATAACTCCCAAGAATAATAGAGCTGAAACGCATCGAAGGAGAAAACCAATTGGCCCGCACTGCTGTAGACCATCACTCCAAAAATCAAAAGATTGGTTAATAGAATTAATCCACCGACGGCAAAAATAAACAACAGGACAAGCCAGCTGGTATTTCTTCGCGCCCTATCCTGTGCTTCAAAAAAATTCAAAATCAGATCGACTCTATAACAGCATTAAAAGGTAACCTTTGGTGCAGCCTGAATCTCTGCACTATCTTCAAACTCAAGTAAGGTCGCATCCTTAGCGTGGCCGAACATGCCTGCAAAAATATTTGCCGGGAAAGATTGCTTAAAAATATTGTATTGCATCACTTGATCATTGAATGCCTGCCGCGCAAATGCCACCTTGTTTTCAGTGCTGGTCAGTTCCTCAGTGAGCTGCATCATGTTCTGGTTAGCTTTTAAATCAGGGTAGGCTTCGACGACCAGATTAAAACGGCCCAATGCCCCGGCAAGATTCCCCTCGGACTGCCCCAGACTCTGCATGGCTGTTGCATCTCCGGGATTTTTCTGCGCAGCAGCCAGATTGTCGGACGCCGTATTCCGCGCCTGTACAACCGCTTCAAGCGTTTCTCGCTCGTGGGTTAGATATCCTTTTGCGGTTTCTACCAGATTCGGAATCAGGTCGTAACGCCGTTTGAGTTGCACCTCAATTTGAGCAAAAGCATTTTTGAAGCGATTGCTTAGCGCCACCAATTTATTAAAAATTGAAACGACATAAATCACGAGGGCACCGATAATTACGAGTGCGACGAGAGTTGATATTTCCATATTGCCTCCTGTTAAGGGGAATCTTGAGTAACACCGAGTTCAACCCGGCAGCAACAAACTATACAAGATATAAGCAGGTTCGCCATTTCTTCGACACGCCCCCGCATTTCAGCGGGCCGGAATACTCGCCCAATCCAAGGGGCTCGGCCTGTGGCCCTCCCTTCGGGAGTCCAAAAATGCTCCCGGCATTTTTGTCGAACCTAATTGTTCGCTTTCACACCGCTACAAGACACATAAAAAAGGCCCCACTTTGTGGAGCCTTTTTTATGTGTGGTGCCCGGGGCCGGAATCGAACCGGCACGGCCGTGAAGCCGAGGGATTTTAAGTCCCTTGTGTCTACCAATTTCACCACCCGGGCGTATTTCTAGGGTGGATTTTCTGAGGCGCGGATTTTAGCAGGCCACAACCCATTTGTACCAAAACCATAGGCCTGTTATTTGGAAAAACTACATTTCTACTTTGTAGTAGCATTGCTCCAGTAAACATTTGCTTTTGGGGGGCATATTGTGAAGCTCAGTTTTCTCAGATTATTATCTATCAACATTCTGTTTTTTAGCTTTTCTGGTAGTGCGCAAGAAAGTATCGCGCCTTCACATCAGGAAGGTTTTCCACTCTGGGCTTACGGCTATATTGTTCCTCCGGATCCGCCTGAAGATTGGTCGCAGAGCTGTCTAGGTGCTCGTCCGCGAGATTGTGATCGACCTGGCGGGATGCCTGCCGATACGACTGGAAATCTAATGTATGTAGAGGGTAGCGACCTCGCCTTTACTCAGGCACAAATCACAGCTCCTTTTAGCCCAGCCGACTGGTTCCCCGGTGATCATCCGCCAATGCCGGATGTTGTGGCGTACGGTAAAGAAGATATCGGTATGAGAGCTTGCGCTATCTGTCATCTGCCAAACGGTCAGGGGCTGATGCAAAATGCACCAGTTGCTGGATTACCCGTCGACTACTTTTTGCGACAGCTTTCCGATTTTGCCAGCGGAGCTCGGGTCACATCAGATCCGCACAAAGCGAACGGTTTTGAGATGGCGGCTATGGCGCGTGCTTTGACCCCGGAAGAAGCTTTGGAAATAGCTGAGTATTACAGCTCGATACCCTTCAAACCCTGGGTGCAAATAATTGAGTCAGATACCGTGCCAAAATTTCAGGCCTCTCGAAATGGCTTATTTACCAAGCTACCGGGCGATGAGACTGAGCCTCTAGGCCAGCGTCTAATTGAGCTTCCGATCAGTACCTACGATACCAATAATCTGCGTAATCCAAGATCGGGAATGGTTGCCTATGCACCTATTGGCAGTCTGGCCAGAGGCGAGGACATCGTTACCACCGGCGGTGGCAACAGCATTGAATGTATGACTTGTCACGGCGCGGACTTGCGCGGCACTGCCATAGCGCCGCCTATTGCTGGCCGTCAGCCGAGTTATATCGGCCGTCAGCTCTATGATTATCAGCAGGGAAATCGCAAAGGCGCTTTTGCCGCGATGATGACGCCATCTACAGTGCAGCTGAGTGAGGACGACATTATTGCGATTTCAGCCTATGTGGCTTCTCTTGAACCCTAGGAGAATCGAACCCTGAGGATGCCTTAGTAGCAGCCGCTACTAAGGCCCTTCAGGAAAGCCGTAATCCTCCATCCAATTGCCGGTAGTGCCGTGCTCTTGAAGTTCGAGTAGCGTCGGCCATAGATACCAAGGCGATCTGGCGTCGGAATTCCACAAACCGATAAAAGCAAAGTCTCTGTCGGGGTCGAGCAGGATCTGGGCGCCGTAACCGGAAATATATCCAGAGTGGGTAATCAGGTCTCTGTCTTCCCACAGATAGCGTCGCCAGCCTAATCCATAGCCAGTATCTTCCAACCGATTGCGCACACGCCAGAGCGCGCGATCCTGAGTTGGTGTATCGGTGACCCAGGCATGAGCACTGGCGAGTGTTTGCCTGCTAAGTGCAGGATTTAAACCGAGATTGGCAAAAGCCCAGGCCACCATATCTTGCAGCGAGGCGTTGATACCTGCGGAAGGCGCCACAAAATCATAGGGACTGGCCGGATCTCCCGGTACGTAACGTCGATTTTTGGTTTCATCAATTCTATGAGGTAGTGCCCAACTCTCTGATTGCACCAGTGCTTCCACCCCTATTGAAGCAGTCAACATATCCAGTGGGTCGAATATACGAGACTGCATAACATCTTCAAAAGATGCTTCGGTAGCTTCTTCAATTACCTTACCAAGTGCAGCAAAAGTCAGGTTTTGATAGGTGTGACATTCGCCCACCGGGCATATCAAGTCGACGCTGGCCAATCGGCTCATAATACGATTCAGGTCGACGTGGGCTTCTAGATCGTTGTCGTAGGCGTTGGGAGGCAAACCGGTTTGATGACTCGCCACCTCCATCAAGCTGGGCTGGCGATCGCCATTTATTTGAAACAGGTCTGGTGAGATGGGTGCTTCCAGATCGACAATGCCCTCGCCTGCCAAATCAGCGAGTAAGGTACCTGTGAAAGTTTTGGATACCGAGCCAATTCGGAAAACCGTATGTTCGGTGACCATATCGCCGGAGCGGATCGAGGCCTCACCAAAGGTTTTCTGGTAGATGAGTTGGCCGCCATCAATAATGGCAAGAGCTAGCCCAACCAGCTCGTCATCTTCTCTGACGACACGCTGAACCTGCTGGTCGAAGACAGGGAGGTAATTGGTCGCGAACGCACTTTGCTCCTGCGCTGAAACTCCTGAAAAAAGAGCACAGCATAGAATTAAAGCGGTAATTTTTATTGTCGGATGAAACAGCACCGCCGCTTTATAAAGTAAAGCGGCAGGTCTAGTCCAGTTGTTTAGGCTAATTTAAAACTACTAATTAAAGTAAGCCACCGCCGCTCCAAACCTCACCCTCTTGATCTCTTCTAAGAATTCCGGCTGTTTCGGCGTGAGCATCAAATTTGGCGGCAAGCTCCGCCACAATTTCTGGGTATTGATCTGCCAAATTCTGTGTTTCATTTGGGTTGGAGTCCAGACGGTATAACTCCCAATTTGCTTGCTGGGGTTGACGAATTATCTTCCAGTCTCCCTCAATAAGAATGCTCTCGCCGCCCTCATCAAGGGCAATATGTTGGCCCGCATGAACATCGTAATTCTGATCCTCAAGCAATCCAGCAAAAGACTGACCTCGAATGGGCAGAACCGATGCGCCTTCGGTATTTGTTGTCACTTCTTCGATGCCCGCCAAATCCATGATGGTTGGCATCACGTCCATAACCGTTAGAAGGGAATTGCTGATTCGCGCTGAATCGCTAGAGCTCGGTGCTCGGATAAAGGCCGGTACCCGGATTCCACCTTCATATTGAGAGCCCTTGTCCTCTCGAAATGGAGCAGACTGAGCATCTGACCAGCCCTGCCCCAAATGTACCCAGCTGTTGCGCTGGCCAATGTTCTCGATGCTATTGTCGTAGCGATCCTGATTGCCGCGATTATTCATAATCTCGCCACCCTGAGAACCGTTGTCGTTGTGGTAAATGATATAGGTATTTTCGAGCTGTCCGGACGCTTCCAGATAGTCCAACAGGCGTCCAAACTCGGTATCCAAATGCGCTGTCATGGCGGCATAGAGTTCCATTGTGCGTCTGTGTAGTTGCTTGTCTTCTTCAGACAGATCTTCCCAATCGGAAGCTTCTTCAGGGCAAATGGTAGTGTCGGCATTTGCTGGCAGCACACCCATTTCGGCTGCACCCTGCTGCCGTGCGTGGCAAAGCGCTTCATAGCCTTCATCATAATATCCAACAAATTTGTCTTCCCAACCGGGATAAACCTGCAAGGGCCAGTGCGGTGACGTTGGAGCAAACCATGCGAAGAAGGGTTGATCATCAGCCTCTCCGTCCTGAATAAATTCGATCATATGATCGACATAGGCATTGGTGGAATAGAAATCCTCTGGCAGCGAATCAATCATTTCACCATCTAACAGATATGGCATTTGTTCTAGGTGGTCTGGTCGAAAGTGGTCGCTGCTACCGCCACTCATCAGTGCGAAGGTTCGTTCAAAGCCTCTATCGGCCGGAGTGTTCTCTCCCAACTCAGAACCCAAATGCCATTTGCCGGACATATAGGTGTTGTAGCCGCCACCTCGCATTCTCTCTGGCAGGGTCAGCACCCGATCAGTGATCTGCCCCTCATAGCCCCGCTGACCGCGGAATTCAGGTGCAAAGTTGATATTTTGAATGCCCATGCCGGCTTCGTGGTTTCCAGTTCCGCTCATCAACATTGAGCGCGTAGGCGCACAGCTAATAGATACATGGAAGTTGGTCAGTCGAACACCCTGCATGGCAATTTCATCAATATTGGGTGTGGGAATATCATTTCCCCCAAAAGCACCAAAATCGGTGTAGCCCATATCGTCGGTGGTAAAAATCAGGAAGTTAGGTCGCTTCTCAGTCATTGAGCTCTCAGGTTGAGACTGAGAGCAAGAAGATAGACAAAACAGTATCAATAAAATGCCAAACATCGACAGAGGGCGTCTGCCCGGCAATGGAATCGTCATTATTCCCCCTTTGAGATTACGCTTGGTGAGTACACTTTTAGTAGGCAAAGGATTAGAGCACAAAAGCGCTTTCTCCAAGCTTCTACCGGGTGTTTCTTAACACTCTCGTATTTACCTCGGCGACAATTTTTGCTTACCAAGATAACTGGACTAACGACGCAAAATCCCGATGTCATCGGCATGGGCTTGGTATTTGATCACTAGGTCATTGAGCTTCTGTGGGTTCTGCTGAGCCAAATCTTCCAGTTCGTTCGGATCTTCTGCTGTGTTGTAGAGTTGCCAATTGTCAGCATCTACTCGACGCATAATTTTCCAGTCTCCTTCCATCAGAAAGCTCAAGCCGGCATGGTCCAGTGCAATCGCTTCATCCGCAGCATGGACAACTGTCTCCGTATTTTCTAACAGGGAGGCAAAGGACTTACCACGAATAGGCAACTGGCCTCGCTGGGGGTAGGAAGATTCTTCGATACCGGCAAGCTCCATCATAGTCGGCATCACATCCATTACCGTCAAGAAGGACGAGCTGATTCGACCGGTCTCATAGGAATTTGGCGGCAGAATAAAGGCGGGGACCCGTATACCTCCTTCAAACTGAGAACCCTTTTCTTCCCTGAATGGTGCCGATTGAGCATCTGCCCAGCCCTGCCCTACATTAACCCAGCTATTCCTGTTACCAAGATTTTCCAAAGAGTTGTCGATTCGCGCCATCTGCGAACGATTGTCGAATATTTCGCTGCCCTCGGGACCGTTGTCGTTGTGATAAATAATATAGGTATTTTCCATTTGCCCAGACTGCTCCAGATATTCCAGCAATCGACCCAGTTCAAAATCCAGATGCGCCACCATGGCCGTATACAGTTCCATAGTGCGACGGTTCAGCGCTTTTTCATCTTCAGATAGTTCATTCCAGGGAGTGGCAATTTCCGGACAAATGCTGAGATCAGCTCCCTCCGGTAAAACTCCAGCAGCCCATGCTCCCAACTGCCGGGCATGACAAAGCGCCTCATAGCCCTCGTCATAATCACCGACAAACCTGTCCTTCCATTCCGGCAGCACCTGCAGTGGCCAATGCGGTGCGGTTGGAGCTAGCCAGGCGAAAAACGGCTGATCGCTAGCGACATTAGACTCGAGATAGCCAATCATTTTGTCGATATAGGCATTGGTCGAATAAAAATCCTCTGGCAGATCCTGGAGCAGCTCGCCATCTTCGGAATAGGGAACATCCAGAGCGCTGCCAAGACTGGGGATTTCGGAACCAGGAGGCAGTCGGTAGTGGTCCCAACCGCCGGGGAGTAGCGCAAAACTTCGTTCAAATCCTCTTTCTCCCGGTTGCACGACCCCAGCTGATCCTCCTAGATGCCACTTGCCAGCCATATAGGTATGGTATCCGGCGGCTTGCATGCGTTCGGGAATTGTCACTACACGATCTGTTATGCGCTGCTCGTAACCCGGTTGACCTGCAAAAGCCGCAAATGCCTGCTGGCTTCCCATTCCGGCTTCGTGATTACCTGTTCCGCTCATCAACATGGAACGTGTCGGCGCGCAGCTGACATTGACATGGAAGTTGGTGAGCCTTATCCCCTCTAAAGCCAAACGATCCAAATTGGGTGTGGGGATATCGGCTCCGCCAAATGCGCCCAGATCGGTATAGCCCATATCATCTGTGGTGATAAGCAGAAAATTGGGTCTTTGTGGCGAGGATGCCTCGGAGGGGATTGGTGCAGACATTGCAGGTTCTTGATCGCTGCACCCGAAAATAATCAGAGGGGCAATAAGTAAAAGAACTATACGGATTAAATTCTGAAAGCTTGGCACCTGAATATCCCCTAAGAGCGTTGATCAATCTGTGCGCTTAGACTAATGGTCGAGGCTGGCGAGGTAAAGTCTTAGCACAAAGACTAGTAGGGAATCTGTAAATGGAGGCGCGGGTCGGATTGCTCGCCCCATCCATGAGGTTCGGCCCACGGCCCACCCTGCGGGTGTCCAAAAATGCTCCAGGCATTTTTGTCGAACCGGTGTTCTCTAAGTTGCAGGATAAATCGAGGGAGACTGATCTTTCTTAAAAAATCAATCAGATAATGGAGGCGCGGGTCGGAATCGAACCGGCGTTAACGGAGTTGCAGTCCGCTGCATGACCACTCTGCCACCGCGCCTTTAATAAAAAACCAAGCTATCAAGATTCTGGTTCTTCACCAGAAGGCCGCGCATTCTACCTAAGCTAAGGGCAAAATGCCCAGCCCGGTAAATAATTTATTGCATATTCTTCTGCGGCGGCACACAACGGCCTTGGCTTTCAAGCTTGGATCGGTGCGATACACAAAAATAGCGTGAACGAGTTGATCCTATTGAGTTTTATTCTGGTAATATTTCCGCCTTGTTTTATTGAAGAATAATTAGAAACCCCCACCACATGACTTATTGTCTCGCCATAAAAATCGACGAGGGTATTGTTTTTTGCTCGGATTCCCGCACCAACGCCGGTGCAGATCAGGTTAGCGCTTATTCCAAGATGCACCGATTTTCGGTCGAAGGGGATAGGCAGTTGGTGATCTTGTCCGCGGGCAATCTAGCCACCAGCCAGGCGGTTGTAGCGCAAATAGAGCGCGATATGCAGGCTGACGCCGAGTTTCATTTTGGCTCTGCTGAGCATATGGAAGATGTCGCAGACTACATCGGTCAGCTCAGCCTCGAACAACAAAAGAAGTTTGTCGACAACGATAGTCCGAAGGCGGGTTATAAAGCTGGCGCCAGCTTTATCATTGGAGGTCAAATCAAGGGTAGTCCTGTGGAGCTATTCCTAGTTTATCCAGAAGGCAATCACATTCGATCCTCTGAACAGCACCCTTTTTTACAGATTGGCGAAACCAAATACGGTAAACCTATTCTGGATCGCATCATCCGCAATGACACTCAGCACGAAGTTGCGATGCGATGCGCATTGGTTTCAACAGATTCAACGATGCGCAGCAACGCTACTGTTGGACCACCTATTGAACTGCTGTTTTATAAAACCGACAGCTTGAATGGCTCCGCGGTCTACTATCGCTATGAAGAAAATGATCCTTACTGGCTAACCTTACGCACTAGCTGGGATGAAAAGATACGTGAGGCATTTAGTGAACTACCGCCTCTGGAAGACCCTGTCCCACGCGTTTAACCACCTTGCCGACAAAGGCCAATTTGCGCTCTATAGTCTGAGTGATTACAAAGGGATAGGCGTCCGACAAACCGATACTGCGATTTAGTTCATTTAACGCTACAGCAAAACTTCTCCACTGGTTCGCCAAGGACCGGAAATCTTCTGGATGCACCTGCTCAGGGACCATCTGATAAGCTCCAGCCGTTTCCAGCGTATCTGTTAGGTGCTGATAGTGACTCCAACACTCCGCCCAATCTTCCAGTGGGTGGCAAGACGCATAATTGCTGATGTAGTAGTCGGACCAACGCTCAATCGGCCCCAGTGCGTAGTAGCGATCTAGAGCTTTCTGATAATCCTGTGAGGCGTCGCCAAAAAGATTGACAAATTCATCCTGCAAATCAGGGAATTGACCCAAAAAAGAATAGAAGTAGTGGCCGCTCTCGTGTCGTAAATGTCCCAACATCGTTCGATAGGACTCGTTCATTTTATGTTTGGCGGCTTCCCGGGCGATGTCATCCGCCTCCAAAGCATTGATGGTAATAATGCCACTCAGATAGCCAGTGCTGACAAAGCTTTCAACCAATACCGGATTGGAGCGCTTGTCTTCCATAAAGTCGAATAGCAGTCCCTTTTCTGAATCTTCCCAACCATTTTTGAGTGGCAGCTTTAGAGATATCAATGAGTAAAACAGCCGTTTTTTGGCCTGCTCAAAGCGATGCCACCTTTTGATATTTACCGGTTTTGATAAATCTGGAATGGTGCGATTGAAGCTGCATCCCTTGCAAAGACTGCCGGACTGATCGGAGCGAACCAACCAATTGCAGACCTTGTAATCCAATCCGTTTTGGCAGTATTGATAGTCGCCAGCGGAAGTGAACAAAGATCCAATTCGGCTGGCACCCTTCAGCGTTACCATGTCCGCTGACTCGGGATCATAGCCAACATCTTCGCCACAGCGAGTACATTGAATGCTTTCGAAAAAAAGCGGGTGACCGCAGTCACACCAGAATCGCCGCATTATTTATTTTCCGGGAAAAACCAAGTGTCCGCGATTGTAGTGTTTAATCGATTTAGCTCAAGCTGGATTTGATCAATGACGTTATGTATTTGTTTTTTCGAACGTTTTTTGGCATCAAAAGCATCCAGTTTTTTATGCATTCGGCCCAAAATCGCCATGCTGTCACTGTTATCGTTGAAACCGCTGATAACTCGCTCGACCCGATGGAGGCAATAGCGCATTGATCGGGGGAAATCAGCGTAGTTGAAGATAAAATTGGTCACCTCCGCCGGTTCCACTATCGGACCGATCTCGCGTCGGTAAGCACTGGTGGCGGACAGTGAGGTCAACAGATTGGCCCAAAGTGAAATTTCCAATCCAGGCTCAACATCGTCCTCATCCGGCAGAGCGGCGACACCCACGTCGGCGACGCGAGTCGCCATATCACATCGCTCTAGATACCTGCCAAGACGAATAAATTCAAATGATCTATCTCTGTTCATAGAACCATCGAACAATCCGTCTATTTGCATATTGCGTAGCATAATTTCTTCAAGAAACTCATGCCGGGCACGACGTTTAACTGCTTCTTCGGCCTGTTGATTGGTATAGAGGTGCAATTCATTTACCAATTCCCAGGCCTCCTCCGGCAATACGTCCCTTGTTGTACGCAGGTTTTCACGGGCAAATTTGACCGAGGCACTGAGCGAACCCAAGTTTTCCTCATCCAGCAGTAAAAACTTGATGACGTTGTTTTCATTGATCTTGGTATAGCGCGAAAAATAGGCCGGCTCAGCCTCAATGATATTGATTAGCACTTCCCATCCAACACCAGAGCTCTTGGGAGAATCCAAAATAAAGTGTGTATAAGCGCTGATCATGCGCGCCAGCCCCTCAGACCGCTCCAAATAACGAGCGCTCCAGTACAGGCGATTTGCTACACGTGAAAGCATACTAGTTGTGCCTATTCATTTGTCTTCAACAACCCAAGTGTCCTTGCTACCGCCACCCTGAGAAGAATTTACCACCAGAGAACCCTTGGTCATTGCCACTCGCGTAAGCCCGCCAGAGGACACGTAGCTATCTGCTCCCTGCAATATAAAGGGCCGTAGGTCGAGGTGTCGTGGCTCGATTTCTCCATCAATTATGGTGGGAGCTGTGGACAAGGAAATCGTGGGCTGCGCAATATAGTTGCGAGGATCTTCCTCTATGAGTTTTGCAAACTTCTTGTGGGTTGCCGCGCTGGAATGAGGGCCGACCATGAGTCCATAACCACCAGATTCGTTCGCCGGTTTAACCACCATGTCTGCGATATTGTTGAGCACGTACTCACGATCTGTTTCCAGCATGCACAGATAGGTTTTAACACTCTTTAGCTTTGGTTCTTCGTTTAGGTAGTAGCGGATCATCTCCGGCACAAAAGCATAAATCACCTTGTCGTCGGCCACACCTGAACCGGGTGCATTGGCGATTGCTACTTTTCCTGCTTTCCAAGCCCTCATCAGGCCCGGCACACCCAGAGTTGAATCTTCACGGAATACTTCAGGATCCATAAAGATATCATCGATACGGCGGTAGATAACGTCTACCCGCTGTGGACCGTCGACCGTCTTCATCTGCACGATGTCGTTCTCGTCGACAAAAAGGTCATCACCCTGCACCAACTCCGCACCCATACCCTGAGCCAAAAAGGCGTGCTCAAAGTATGCCGAGTTATAAATCCCAGGGGTGAGCACAACAATGCTAGGTCGCTTTACTTTGCGAGGCGACAGGGACGCCAGAGTACGGAATAACTGCGTAGGGTAATTGTCTATCGGCAGAATGCTGTAGTTCTCAAACATCTCCGGGAAAACGCGTTTGGTAATCTCACGATTTTCCAGCATATAGGAAACGCCAGAGGGCACTCTGAGATTATCCTCGAGCACATAAAATTGGCCTGTCTTATCCCGAATCAGATCCGAACCGCATATATGGGCCCATACGCCATGCGCCGGTTTGACGCCCATACAGGCTTCTAAAAAATTCGGCGAATTAAGAACCGGCTCCGCCGGCACCACACCATCGGCCAATATTTTCTGTTTGTTGTAAACATCATTGATAAAGCAGTTCAGAGCCCTTGATCGCTGGATCAATCCTTGAGTTACCAGCTTCCAATCACTCGCTCGAATTACACGGGGAATAAGGTCAAAGGGCCAGGGACGATCAATATTGCCTTCGTCGGAGTAGACCGTAAAAGAAATACCCATTTCCCGAATACTGCGCTCGGCGGCATCACAACGTTCGGAGAGCTCCTGCTTGTCCAGAGAGGCAATCAGATTCAATAAGCGTCGAGCTGATACACGCGGCGAGCCATTCGTAGTAATTAGCTCATCAAAAGAATCTGCTGATGAGTATTTGCTCCACGGCTGAGACATAAAATTGCGGCCCGCTTAACTAAATTATTTAAGGTGACGCCAGCATAGTGCGCCAAGCTGAGACTTCTCAACACTTTATGAAAACTAATTGAAATTACCTAATAAAACGCACCAAGAAAGTGCTTAATGGAGGTTATTCCACTACTCCAAAACTTGGTAAAGGCAAAATAGGAACTATCGGAGCTTATTGTTCTTCACTTGATATGGATGTACCCAATACCTCTATTTAAAGTGTACTCTTGAGATATCTCAATTTAGCCCAAAATAGAGTTTTACATTTAGGTTATAACCTTATATGTTTTAGTTATATATAAAATTATTGGCTCAACGCCAGCAGGAGTAAACAAACATGGGCAACCCCGAAGTTCTTTCTTTTTTTGATCCGGATACCTTTACTGGCACTCATATTGTTATTGATCCAGAGTCAAATAGCTGTGCGATCGTTGATTCGGTATTGGATTACGATCCACCCACCGGCAGAACCTCCACCGCATCAGCGGACAAACTGATTGAAACGATCAAGTCTCGAGGTTTGCAGTTGGAGCTGCATATCGAAACTCATGCCCATGCCGACCACCTGTCCGCCGCGCCCTATTTGCAGGAACAGCTGGGAGGCAAGATTGTTATCGGCTCGGATATAATCATCGTGCAGGAAACCTTTGGAAAGATCTTCAATGCCGAATCCGGATTTGCAACAGACGGTAGTCAGTTCGATCAACTATATACTGATGGCGATACATACCAGATAGGCAACCTCCAAGGCCGCGTCATTCACACGCCCGGTCACACACCAGCATGTATGACTCACATAATCGGCGATGCCGTATTTGTCGGCGATACGCTGTTTATGCCGGACTACGGTACCGCTCGATGCGATTTCCCCGGCGGAGATGCTGCAACCCTTTACGACTCGGTGCAGAAAATTTTTGCATTACCAGATACAACCCGTGTATTCCTCTGTCACGACTACCTGCCTGAGGAAGGTCGCACTGAATATGCTCTGGAAACGACCCTTGGTGCCGAGAAGCGAGAAAATATCCACATTCACCAAGGTATTAGCCGCGAAGAATTTATCGAAATGCGCACTAGTAGAGACGCAACGCTGGATATGCCAGTTCTGATATTGCCATCTGTACAGGTGAATATACGGGCGGGCCATTTTCCGCCTGAAGAAGATAATGGTATTAGTTATCTAAAAATTCCGCTGAACGCACTTTAAAACTCTATATATCTAGTCGGGGAGACTGTCGCTATGAATACTAAGATTAAACACCAAATCTTGATCGTCGGCGGGGGTGCTGGTGGTATCGCTACAGCGGCCAGCTTGCTAAAGCGGGATAACTCACTGGATATCGCCATAATTGAACCCAGCGAAACCCACTATTACCAACCCGGCTGGACTCTGGTTGGCGGTGGAGTATTCACTCAGGCGCAAACCCGCCGATCGATGTCCTCCCTTATTCCCAAAGGGGTGCGCTGGATTCGCAGTGCAGTATCCAGCTTTGATCCTGATAACAACGAGCTGGTACTCGGTGATGGCGAACGGCTAGGCTATGACTATCTGGTGGTTTCACCGGGGCTCAAACTGTGCTGGGACAAAGTCGAAGGATTAGAACAAACCCTCGGTAAAAACGGCGTCACCTCAAACTATCGCTTTGACCTGGCCCCCTACACTTGGCAATTAGTTGAAGAACTAAAATCCGGCACGGCGCTATTCACACAGCCGCCCATGCCAATCAAATGTGCAGGCGCTCCACAAAAAGCCATGTATTTATCCTGTGCTGAGTGGTTCAAGAACGATCGATTGAAGGATATTCATGTCGCTTTCCACAATGCAGGTGGTGTTCTGTTTGGCGTGCAGGAATATGTGCCGGCTCTGATGAGTTATATCGAGAAATACGACGCTAAGCTCTGTTTTAACGAAAATCTGATCGCTGTTGATGGTGCGCAAAAAACAGCGACCTTCAATGTTACTGACGCCGAGGGCAATAGCCGCGAAGAGACACGTGAGTTCGATATGATCCACGTTTGCCCGCCGCAGGCATCTCTCGATTTTGTAGCCAACTCACCGCTGGCCAACGAGGCTGGATGGGTTGATGTCGATCAGGAAACGCTTCGACACAATCGCTATGCCAATATTTGGGGTCTCGGGGACGGTTGTTCTGCACCCAACGCCAAAACCGCTGCTGCGGTTCGCCAACAGGCACCTGTAGTTGCCGCAAATCTAGTTGCCTCCATGAAGGGCGAGCCGCAATTTGCCATATACACCGGTTATGGCTCATGTCCCTTAACGGTGGAGCGTGGAAAAATTGTATTGGCCGAGTTTGGTTACGGTGGTGTCCTTCAGCCTTCTTTCCCCAAATGGATGGTGGACGGCACAAAAGCCACACGAAGGGCTTGGTTCCTGAAGGAAACTCTTTTACCACCTATTTATTTTCACGCCATGCTCAAGGGACGTGAGTGGCTGGCAGCGCCAAAAACTAAATAATTGAGACACTTATTCAGAGAAGCAGCTAGCTTTGGCACTTAAACTAAACCGATATCTCGGCTGCCTGGAGTGGGCAGTCGGCTACCGTCGCAGCGATCTGACTGCCGATTTTCTGGCGGCCATAATCGTGACTATTATGCTGATCCCCCAGTCTCTGGCTTACGCCTTGTTAGCGGGCCTTCCCCCTGAGGCGGGTCTCTATGCCAGCATCCTGCCGCTAATCGCATACGCTATCTTTGGTAGCAGCCGAACCCTATCTGTCGGGCCCGTAGCGGTAATCTCCTTAATGACCGCCGTTGCTATTGGTCGCGTGGTTGAGACTGGCAGCATTGGTGCTTTGGAGGCTGCTGTCGCCTTGGCGACACTTTCTGGTTTGATGTTAATTGTGATGGGGTTGTTGGGCTTGGGGTTTTTGGCAAACTTTCTCAGTCATCCGGTCATATCAGGTTTTATCAGCGCCTCGGGCATTTTGATCGCGGCCAGCCAGCTGAAGCATATTTTGGGAATCTCGGTGTCCGGACATAATCTATTCGAATTAGCATCGGCGCTTGCAGCAAATCTGACTCAAACCAATCTGCCGACTCTAATACTGGGAACTACTGTCCTCGTATTTTTATTCTGGTCGAGAAAAGGGCTGAAACCGCTTCTGGTGAAGCTAGGACTGAAAGAACCACAGGCAGCACTCTGGGCGCGCACTGGCCCTGTCTGGGCGGTGATTGCTAGTACATTGGCTGTTAGCCTATTTGGCCTGGATAGGATGGGCGTAAATACTCTTGGCGATGTGCCTGCCGGATTGCCAAGTCTGGCCCTGCCCAGTTTTGATGTGGATCTCTGGGCGGCATTGGCCACCAGTGCCCTATTGATCAGCGTGGTTGGATTTGTTGAATCCATATCGGTTGCACAAACCTTAGCGGCCAAGCGACGTCAGCGCGTTGACGCCAATAAAGAAATGCTGGGATTGGGTGCCGCTAATTTAGGCGCCGCTGTGTCCGGAGCCTTCCCTGTTACCGGCGGATTTTCCCGATCAGTGGTTAACTTTGATGCTGGTGCGGTTACTCCCGCTGCCGGAATCTACACGGCAATTGGGATCGCCCTAGCGACACTCTTCCTAACTCCCTTGATTAAGATGCTGCCCATCGCCACCTTGGCAGCAACAATCATCGTCGCGGTTATTTCACTAATTGACCTAGGCGCGCTGGGTAGAACTTTCAGTTATTCCAAAGCTGACTTTTCTGCCATGGCAGCAACCATCGTACTGACTCTGGTTTCCGGCGTGGAACTGGGCATATTGGTGGGTGTAGGCCTTTCACTCTTTTTGTTTTTGTACCGTACCAGCAAACCGCATAGCGCAGTTGTCGGTCGGGTTCCGGGCACCGAACACTTTCGCAACATTAATCGTCACAAGGTTATTACCAGCGATCACCTGCTCAGTCTACGCGTTGACGCCAGCCTGTATTTTGCCAACGCCCGATTTCTGGAAAACTGTATTCTGTCGAAGGTGGCAGAACAACCAGCGCTGACCGACCTGGTTCTGATGTGCACGGCTATAAACGATATCGATGCCAGTGCGCTGGAGAGTCTGGAAGCCATCAATGAGCGATTGGCTGAATCTGGCGTAAAATTTCACTTATCCGAAGTCAAAGGGCCCGTGATGGATAAACTGCAGCGCACAGAGTTTCTCGACGCTCTGACAGGGCAAATATTTCTTACTCAATTCCAAGCCGTAGCCGCTCTCGCTCCGGAAACCATTCAGGAAAAAAACCTATGAAAAAACTCTATAAATTACTCGCCCTTAGCCTGTTCAGTTTTATACTTCTGGCCTGTGCCACCTCCAACCAGCAGAGCGGTTTAGTCTTGCCTAACCAGCAGAGTGATTTGGTCTGGATTGATGTGCGCACCAGCGAAGAGTACGAAGGAGCACATCTTGAAGGCGCGATGAATATAGAATTTACAGATATCCTTGCCGGTGTCGGTGAGGCCGGAATAGATAAAGATGCCGAGATACAGCTCTATTGTGGCAGTGGTCGCCGAGCTGGCATTGCGCTGGAAGCTCTGGAATCTGCTGGCTTTACCAATGTGGTGAATCGCGGCGGCTTTAGCGATCTTATAGATTAGTGCAAATATGCGCCGCGGTTAACGCAGCGCCTTTGCTGCATCTCGTAAATACTGAATCATGGAAACAAGAGTGACCGCGGCGGCTGCATATAAAACCACTAGGCCAATTGCATAGGCCCAAGATCCGGGATCAGCCACCAGCAAAAAGAGCAGCGCAATCATTTGCAATGTGGTTTTAAGTTTGCCGATCGGTGCTACTTGCACCGCATCTCGCTTGCCAAGGCCCGCCATCCACTCGCGCAGAGCTGAGATCACAATCTCGCGACTGACAATAACAATCACCGATAGCACCATTAAAAATCCCGGTGCCTGAATTGCCAGCAATATAAGCAATACAACCACCAACAGCTTGTCGGCCACAGGATCCAAAAAAGCGCCAAAATCGCTCTGCACCTGCCACTTTCTAGCCAAATAACCATCCAGCCAATCTGTCAGCGCCACCAGACAAAAGAGAAAAGCGCTCAGATAATTGGCCCAATCCCCCGGTGTAACTACCAAAGCTGCAATAACCGGAATAATCCAGACTCGACTCCAGGTCAAATAGTTGGGCAAGTTCTCTTTCATTTATATCCTTCTACAAACTTCAGTGATCGTGAAAGTGCGAGTATATGTCTTCCGCCAAACTTGTGTTTATTCCATCAACCTTGGCTAAATCAGATACGCCCGCCGCTGATATACCCTGCAGCCCACCAAAATGATGCAACAGCGCCTTTTTGCGTTTTGCGCCGATGCCGTCAATCTGATCCAGTGGCGAACTGGTGATTTTTTTGTTCTTGCGCGCTGTATGCCCGGCTACTGCAAACCGATGTGCTTCATCGCGGATATTTTGAATTAAATGAAAAGCGGGTGAGTGAGAATCCAGAGCCAGCTCAATGGAATCCTCACCCACATACAGCTTTTCCCAGCCGGATTTTCGCGCCGCTCCCTTGGCCACGCCGAGGAATACCACCTCAGAAATATCCAATTCTTTGAGCACGCCTTTGGCCTGGGTCATCTGCCCTTTGCCACCGTCAATCACTAAGATATCGGGCATGCTGCCCTCGCCTTTTTTAAGGCGGGTAAAACGCCGACGCAACACCTGTTCCATAGCGGCATAGTCGTCTCCCGGTGTGATATTTTCGATATTGAATTTGCGGTAATCGCTTTTCAGCGCGCCCTCTTCGTTAAACACAACGCAGGACGCCACGGTCTCGGCACCCGAGTGATGACTAATGTCGTAGCACTCCAATCTGGCGGGCGTCGTTTTGAGGCCAAGCGCCTCACCGAGAGCCTCAAGCCGCCTTTGATGGCTTAGCTTGCCAGCCAAGCGCCCGGACAAATTCTGTGTGGCGGTACGTTTGGCAACATCCAGCCATTCGATACGACGGCCCTGCTTGGGCACCTTGATTCTGACCTTCTTGGCCAACACCGACGAAATGGTTTGCTCGATAACATCGGATTCGGGAATCGCTTCGGAAACCACTATCTCAGAAGGCGAAACTCGGTCTTGGCCGGATAGGTAGTAGTGCGGCACAAAATCAGCGATGACTTCTGCTGGCGAGGCAGCAAGTTCATCCTTTGGGTAGTAAGAGCGGCTGGCAATGATGCGGCCCTGGCGTATAAAGAGCATATGTACACAGGCTGAACTGCCGTCGGTAGCAGCTGCTAATACATCGAGATTAGCACTGCTGCCGCGTTCAATGTTTTGGCCCGATTGCACCTTGCGTAATTGCGCAACCGAATCTCGATAGCTTGCCGCTTTTTCAAACTCCAGATTCTCCGAGGCGATTTGCATGTCGTCCATCAGGCTCTGCACCAATTCCTCGTTTTCGCCCTTAAGAAATTTGAGCGTACGCTGCAGATCCTTTTGGTAATCCGCTTTCTCAACCAACCCCACACAGGGGCCGGTGCAGCGCTCAATTTGATACTGCAAACAGGGTCTGGAACGGTTGCGAAAGAAGCTGTTCTCACACTGCCGCACTCGAAATACTTTCTGCATTAGAGCCAAGGCCTCGCGAGCGGCATAGGCATTTGGATAGGGTCCAAAATACTGTCCCTTGGCCCGTTTTGGCCCTCTGTGCAGAGCTATACGTGGCCACTCCTCGTCAGACACCAAAATATAAGGATAGGACTTATCGTCCTTCAGTAGGATGTTGTAGTGTGGCGACTGCTGCTTAATTAGGCTGTGTTCGAGAATCAGGGCTTCGGATTCTGTTTTTGTCACCGTTACCTGCACCGACGCAATGCGATTGACCAGCGCCTGGGTCTTGGCGTTTTGCGGTCGACCACTGAAATAGCTAGTTACCCGATTTTTCAGATTTTTGGCTTTGCCGACATAGAGAATTTCGCTCTTCTCATCGTACATTTGATACACGCCTGCCGAACTGGGCAGGGTTTTCAAAAAAGCTTTGGCGTCGAAATCGGGGTGAGGCATAGGCGAATTCTAAAGCAGTTTTAGTCCTTACTCCGACGCGCCAATTTATTATTTGTGTGAATTGTCTTTTATCCTCAAGAATCGGACGCTGGTGAAAGTAAAGTAACTGGCAGCGAAGTCAGCCAGCCTCTAAAATTGCGCACCATAAAAATCTACTTGGATCACAAATATGTCCGGCAATCCTGTAAATCTGCTTCGCGTTGATGCCAGCCTCAATCGCGAATCCTCCGTCAGCCGCGCTCTGGCTGACAAAGTTCAGGCAAAGTTGGAGAGCTTCGGCCCTCTAAATATAACAACCCGGGATGTTGCCGATGGTCTCCGCATCGATTCAGCTTGGCGCGAAGCCATGCTGACGCCGCCGGAAGAGAGAACTGAACAAGATAAGGAGGTGCTGGCATTTTCAGACGCCCTTGTTGCTGAGCTGCAGGCTGCGGACGTCCTGCTTATATCCACTCCCATTTATAACTTCAACGTTACCTCAGACCTCAAGGGTTGGGTCGACCATATCTGCAGAGCAGGTATGACCTTTAAATACACTGAACATGGCCCGCGAGGTTTACTGGAGGGCAAAAAGGCCATAATTGTGCTGGCTTCCAATGGCACCGGCGTGCATTCAGATATCGATTTTGCCGGCCGCTATCTCAAACAGATTATGACTTTTCTCAATATCACGGATGTCAGCTTTGTCTATTCCGATCAGATGAAAAAGTTTGACCCCGCTGAGAAAATGGCCGCGGCAGAAAAACAGATTGAGCTACTTAGTCTCTAGTTTAGATTCACCCTAAGCATTCATAAGAGATTGCACCTTTGGCCAAGCCTTCTCACCACCTGCACCCATCCGCGCGATAACTTCGTGATTAAAAAAGGCCGTTACGCCCTGTTCATACCCACGACTAGATCGAATACGATCAAACCACTCGCTCACTGCTGGTTTATCGGCCCACATCCCAGTCAGAGCCAGATGGGTCAGCCGCGTCATATAGGGGGAATAGGCAATATCGGCGATGCTTAGCTGATCACCAACTAAGTAGTCAGAACTCTGCAGGCGTTGGTCCAACCGTGCCAGCAGAGCCGACAAACGCTCTACCGCAATCACAAATTCCATACTTTCATCACCCTTGGTGATGACTTCACGCTTGGAACTGCGTCGGCCAGCATCTGGCATTCCCGCCAAATAGGCTTCCAGCTTTTCCTCAGTGTCGAATTTGGCCCGAATGCGCGGACCAAAGGCAATGGCATAGGTGAGCACAGAACTGTCGTGATGAACCTGCTCGTCAATCAGCTGCAATAATTCCCTGACCTCTGCGCGAGCCTTCGGATCGCTCGGCATCAGGGGTGTTTCAGGATATTTTTCATCGAGGTACAAACAAATATTATTGGATTCAAAAATAACATCGCCGTCATCGTCCATAACCGGAATGATGGCCTTGGGATTTATTTTTTTGAACTCTTCGGAATAGTTTTCACCACCAGTCAAATCAACCGCAATGCCCTCCCAGAGCAGGCCTTTCTCTTCCAGGGTAAAGCGCACTTTCTGAACGCATGTAGACATCGGGGCTTGGTACAAACGAATCATGTTATTTCTCTCTGACTATTCTTGTCTGGCCGGCGGCAATGTACAAACTTTCTATGGCGAGTATAACGCAGCCATCTCCAATTCCCGGGCAAAAAAAAACCGGGCATATAGCCCGGTTTTTTGTCTCAAAAACGAGATCTAGTCGGTAGCAAAGCAGTAGAACAATCCGTCGCCGCCACTGGCTTGCAGATTTTCTTGGCTGCAGCCGCGCGAGAGATGGTGATAGTTCCAAGAACTACCCGGAGTTACGCCCGCATGTCTGTCCGAATGACCGACGCCGGCATTGCCGTCTGATGAACTGGTCCAGTTGCTGCAGGTACCATCTTCTGCGTCAACCAGTGTACCGTCCATATAGCTACCGGTAAGAATGTCATGCCGGTTTGGTGTATTACCCATAGATCTAGCGTTGATGGTATTACCCATTTCATCCCGAGCCGTTAAATAAGTCAGATTGGAATTATCGTAATGAAGTCTATCTAAATCCGGCGCTATCAAAACACCACTAACGTTGTACCAGGGACCTTCACCAATGCGATCTCGAGCATGAACTGCTCCCATATTGCCTTCCGGCTTCGCGCTTAAATAGGCCGCCCACGTGCGTGTAGAACCGGCTTCTTCTGCCAGTGCCTGACAGTGCGCATCAGCGCCTTCGAGACCGCCGAGATCCGCACCATTCCCGACTCCAACCGAAGTAACAAAAAACCCCATTTCAGGCGTTTCATCTTGTGCAAAAACGCTACCTGCAAAGGCTGCACAGGCAAGCCCCAAAATTACTGAATATCTTAGTTTCATCTTAAATTCCCCCAAAAGGATTTGATTCATCCAACATAGATAAAGCGGAGCCAGTATAAAAGAAGAAAACAGAACATTGCTTGGATTCTTCACGACTCTTAAGGAAAAACCGGCCAGCGGCTTCTCAATCATTACTATTAAAGCCACAAGCGCGGCATAGAACTCCAAGGTTTGGCACTTCTCCAGCCTCACAGACTCTAACAAGCGGCACTCCTTGTCCTAATCGTATTTGCTGAAAAAATAGATTCTGCAACGAAACACACGTATTGATCATGCAATTTCCTCATGGCAGAATATCCGTGAAATCACAATTTCAAGGATTCGAAATGTGTAAAAGTAAGGATCGCTGCCCTCTAATATTTCTCTCTTCAAATCTTCTGATTACCCTGGTGCTCCTAGCTCCATCCGCGCTACTCGCTTATCCGGGGTCCGTATCCATTGCCGGTTATGTAGTGAATGGTGATGGTTGGCAAGAATGTCAGGCAAATACACCTGCCTCCATGTGTTTGCCATCTGTAAATATTCTTAATGACGCCGGAGGAGCCAACAAAGTTGTTGGTTGGACAAGCTCTGAAAGGAAAGCCACCGGATCAGATACTTGGGAACCTGTCACTAGTTCGAGAGCTAACGCCTGCTATGGCGACACCGAATATTTCCTTGAGAGAAACTGCGAAAGTGTTTGGTATATCTATATATACCCACCAGCCTGTCCGACGGGTTATGAAAGCAGTGGTGATGGCCGCTCATGTAATCTCATTGAGGAGCCAGACCCGGAAAAAGCGAACGGAGATAATTGCACCTCCGTGGGTAATCCAATCAACTTTTCCAATGGCAATAAGTATCAATTTGAAGAGGACTTCACTGGATCTGGACTAATGCCGCTGCAAATGCACCGCCACTACAACTCCAGTAGCGGCTGGAGTTTTATCGAAGAGCTCTCAATAACAGATGTTCCCTCTCCCTCTAAAATCTACGAATGCCTACTTATTGACCTTGATCCATTGCGATTGAGGTGTGAATACTCAGATCAGATATCTACTTTTGGCGTTGTTGCCTCGATTTCTATGGCCAATGGTCAAAGTAGCAAATTTGAAGCCACAACAACTGCCGGCTCCTGGTTCGCCGACCCGGATGTAGTTTCCAAATTTGAAACCTTGGGCTCTCCTATAGATCCACTTTATAAATTTACCGACACCGACGATTTGAGCTATGTTTTTGACTCAGAATTCCGTTTGCTGGAGAAGATCCATCCTTCGGGTCAGCGGCATCAATACACCTACCTTGCTAACGAAATCCTGATCACGGATTCTTTTGGAAAATCCGTCAGACTCGAATTCAATGTAAATGACCAATTGATCGCTTTTTATGACCCTTCAAGCAACCAGTTCAACTACACACATTTTCTCGATAGAGGCTTTGGGATTGCAACGATGCCAGACACCACTATTCGACAATATCAGTATTCTGACGCCACTAATCCTTATGCGTTGACTGGTATTTACGACGAAAACACCAATCTCATGGCCAGTTGGCAATACGACGCTGAAGGCCGGGCCTATTGGTCTGAACACAATTACGGCTTGGAAATAAGTCAGGTCGACTACAGCAATCTAGAGGAAGAAACCGACCCAAGAGTAATGGTCACAAATCCGCTGGGCAAACAAACGACCTACCATCTTGAAGACTATTTCGGCGTGCAAAAGGTGGTTTCGGTTGAGGGACACGCCAGCACCAATTGTGCCGCTAGCAATATGAGTTATACCTACGACAGCAGCGGATTTGTCGCTTCGTCTACGGATTGGAATGGCAATCTGACAACCTTTGTTCGAGACAGTCGTGGCCGGGAAATCTCGCGGACCGAGGCGGTTGGAACATCTGAAGAACGCACTATTACCACGGAATGGCACGCCACTTTTAACCTGGTCACTGCCACTGTAACTGCCAATAGTCGCATCGAGTTTATCTACGACGTCTTTGGCAATCTCACCCGTCAATCCGAAACTCCCATGAATTAGATTCAGCTTCAAAAAGGACTTTGAAATGAACAACCGATATATCTGTTTTTTCGCCACCCTTACTTACCTATGCTTCGCTAGTGCGCAACTAGCTGCGCAAACTAGCCGTACTTCCTCCTACCTCTATAACAACCTAGGTCAAGTTATCTCCTTGGATGGCCCACGCTCTGATTTGGCCGATATCACCAGCCTTAGTTATCACGCCACTGGCGAGTTATCCAGAATTACCAATGCTCTCGGTCAGCAAAATCAATACAGTCAATACGATGGCAACGGCAACTTGCTTTCAGCGACCGATGCCAATGGTGTGCTTACTCAGTTCAGCTATGACTCACGAAACCGTTTGACGAGTGTAACCAGCGCCATTGGTACCTCCCTGCAAAGCAAACTCCAGCTAAAATACGACAATGTCGGCAACTTAATCGAAATCGTTGATCCATTGGACCGATCCACCAATTTTGAATTCGACGACGGCAACCGTTTAATCAAGATATCGGACAACCTCGGTAACCGAATTGAATTTACTCTGGATGTAGCTGGAAATCCTCTCAATGAATCCGTTTACGATTACACCGGCGTTTTGCACAAAACCTTCAGTCAATCCTTTGATGAGTTGAGTCGCCAACTCAGCTTAGTTGGTGCGAATTATCAAACAGAACTCTACGCCTACGACGCCAACGGAAATCGCACAACTCGCACGGACGGCAACCTAAATCAGAGCTCGACTATCTACGATGGGCTAAACAGGGAGACGGAGAGTATCGATCCCTATCTCAACTCCGCGTTTGTAAGTTACAACGAGCTAGATCAAATCAGTTCGGTCACAGATGAGCGAGGGCTGACCACCCTATACAGCTATGACGGATTTGGGTATTTACACAGTCTCAGCAGCCCCGATACAGGCCTCAGCCAATTCTCCTATGACGATGCGGGCAATCTGACCTCCAAAACCGACGCCAATGGGGTTGTCACAAACTATCAATATGATGCGCTTAACCGCTTAACCGAGGTGTCCTTTTCGGGGGCGGCTGACTTGGGTATGCAGTATCAATATGACTCGGGACCGAACGGCGTTGGCCGCCTAACCGGGTTCACTGACAATTCGGGACAAACCAGCTACAGCTATGATGAATTAGGTCGGATCACAGAAGAAAACTATCAGACTCAGGGCAATTCCTATTCAAAATCCTACAGCTACAATCTGCTAGGAGAAGTGACCTCTATCCGATACCCCTCCGGCGCTCTGGTCTCCTATACAAGGGATGCGCTAGGAAAGATTAGCCAAGTCGATATCACCGACACACCAGCCGGCACCAGCAATACACTGGTTTCTGAAGCAACATATCTCCCCTTTGGCAGCATTGAGACCATGACCTATGGGAATGATATGTCCTTTAGGCGAACCTATGATCAAGATTATCGTCTGACAGGACAAGAGGTTACCGGCGGCCTTCAATATCAGGAGAATGCTTACCAATATGATGGCAACTCCAATATCACACAGATATCCGATCTGGATAGAATCGCTGCGACTCAAGATTTTTCCTATGACAACCTTGACCGGTTAACTTTGGAAGAGTCCGATTACGGATCCAAGACTTATCAGTACGACGCGGTGGGGAATCGGACTAAACGCACCTTCAACAAACCCAATGGTTCCACTGGAAACCAAAACCCGAAATATGCTGTTGACAGTAACCAGCTTACTTTTCTGGGTAGGAAACCGCTGACATACGACGCCAACGGCAATCTCACCGATTTTTCTGACAGGACCGGGAGCTCCAAAGAAACTTGGGCCTACGACCAACGCAATCGACTGGTGGGTTACTGGAAAGCCAACGAACTCAGGGCAACATATAACTACAATGCTTTAGGCCAGCGCGTGCTTAAAGTGCGCTATGGTCTGGATGAAACGGAGATGCTCGAAGAAGGGAATACCTTCGTCTTTCACTACGACCAAGCTGGTCAACTGATTCAAGAATCTCGCATCAACATGAATGGGGTTTTGAAGCGTGAACGGCAATATATTTGGCTCGATGACATGCCTATTGCCTATCTGGAAACCATCTACCGCAATAACGGCAATGTAAAGGCTGAACATCTTAGCTATATCACGGTTGACCACCTCAACACGCCAAGATTTGCCACAAATGCGAATCAAGAAATTGTTTGGAACTGGCGAAGTGATGCCTTTGGTATAGGAAGTCCAGACAATGATCCAGACGGAGATGGAATCAACACCAATATCCGATTGAGATTTCCGGGTCAATATGAAGATAGTGAATCTGGTCTGCACTACAACTACTATCGGGACTACGAGCCAAGCGCTGGGAGGTATGTGCAGAGTGATCCTATTGGGCTTAACGAAGAACTAAATACTTACCTATATTCTTTCGCGAACCCCGCTACAAATATCGATATATTTGGCCTGAAGGGAGTGCGGCACGGAGCACGCGGTGAGGTCGGAGACTTCCCTCGTGGAATGTCGGATTATTTGAATGATCTATTCAACAATCCCAATCCGTATAAATCAGGCTCGTGCGAGTACGCCAGAAGACAACTAGCACGACACGCAGCAGAAAAATTATTAGATTTGGCGGTGACTAATCCGCACGTTCGAAATTACGTTATAGATCAAATTGGCTCGAATAGTAAATATGTTGCCGGCAGAGTTACAATGAATTTTTTGGTAGCCACGACGATCGGAAGATTAGGAAAATCTGGAGTCGGGAGAGCAGGTCTTACGGGTTCTGCCGGAATCGTTGGCACTTATGCCGCCAGTGTTTCTGGGCTAACAATGAAAATAGAATCAATCCTTCCAATATGCGATTGCAATACCTAATCCACCATGAAACTAATTCGAATTCTCAGTTTAATATTCAGTTCAGAATACGTGGATAAGAACCACTCATATTGTATTAATTCAAAAATTCCGCCTGTCTTAGATATATTGTTTTGGGGTGGCTGGGTGCCGTGCAGCTTTGTAATGCTCTGGCTTCAACTATTTACCCCAATCCTGATATCACTGCTTTTTTTTATCATTATAAAGATTGCTTCCATAAAAATTTGGGGGATTTCAGCTAGAGACACTGAATAATACGGCCATTCCACAAATATTTGCTCCTAGTACAAAGTAGACCGGTACATTTTTAGGGTGTTGCGATTGGAGCACAATGACTCTATCGATCTCCACGCCGTGGACATCCTAATTAAGCCAAAGTAACCACTTTGTACAAGATTTTGAGGTCAAACCACACCAAATAAACTGCTAATCTGCGGCGCTTACTAATTCAGCCACACCAGAAAAAACGGAGTCAATTTCTGATGAGCTTTCAGATCAAACTAATTGTCCTATGCACCCTAATTTTTGCAGGTAATGCCTTCGCACATCACTCTTTTGTCATATACGACGGAGAAAATTACACAACCTACACTGGAATATTAACCGCAGACCGTTTTAACGCTGGCTCCCATGCCAACTTTGATTTTGAGGTAACCGGACCAGATGGCGAAGTTGTTACTTGGAAAGCTGAAACTCAAGCCCCACGCCTATGGCCTGAAGATAGACCGAAATTCCTCGATATTGCCGATATCGGTCAAGAAATTACCGTTACCGGTTGGCCGTTAAGAAACGGCGCACCGGTGGTTTGGGTACATACTATGAGCGGCACAGAGTCTGGTTTGAGTTTCTCAGTGGATAACCGAATTGTGCGGGGAGCTAGCCAATTTACCTTCGCCGAAGGTGCATTACTTCCAGAAGGAGCTGATGAGCTTCCAGAGTTTGATCCTGATGGGCGACGTACCCGAACAGACGACGGTAACCTCACCCGCTTTGGAGCGGCTTTATTAGAAGAGCTATCTGGCAAAAGCTTTGATCCGAGGCAAGAATTTGAATAGCTGGCATAGAACTTAAATCTAAGGCTGTCAGCGTTTTTTAGGCCTTCAGCCAATCTGCCATCAGTTTTTTTATTTGGGTTTGATAGCGCACTCCTTCTAGCTCAGCCTTTGCTTTAAAGGTCTCAAGCAACTCCTCCGGCACTTTTAAACTAATCAATTTGCTCTTGGATTTTGCTACTGTTGGGCTGCCATGCAGAATTCGAAATTGGTCGACAAAACTGACAATTTCATCTGCAGACATTTGCTGTGCACGTTCGAGATACTCATCGGAAAATTTTTGCACCGCTTTCATTTCAATCGCTCCAAGGCTGCAACATCTTCTAGATCCTGCGGCCGACCACTCGCCAATTTCATCTTGATTAGCTCCTCTCTTCCTATAACCCTAACTTGTTGGCCACGAACCTTGAAGACATCTGTCTTTTTTCCGCGAAGATCATAGTTAATCAATATATCGACCTGCTCCGAGAGATCCTTTGGATTGTAAAAACTCCAAGCAAGTAGATTGCGGTTACTAATGTATTCATCCCGGTAATGAAATACATCTTCGGCTCGGATCGGGAGTCGGGACTCAAGGCCTAACTTGTTTAGCGCGCCTTCGGCCAGCGCCAGGGTTCGCAAACTCCAGTTAATCACGTAGTCAATATCGACGGTTCCGCGAACAGCCCCGTGCAAAGCAACCGCGTGGCCGCCCACAAGAGCGTAACGCAGTTCAGCGGCCTCGAACGCCGCGCATACTCTTTCCAAAAATGTCATTTTATTAGTATATACCGGTATATATTTTTCGCAAATTTGAACCTAGAGTCTGAAGCACAAAAAAGCCGAGCAATTGCCCGGCCTTTTAATAGTCGAACTTCAACAATCGCTAAAACGGAATATCGTCGTCGAAGTCGTCGAAATTCTGAGGTTGCGGCTGGCTTGCGGGTTTGTCTGAGGTAGCGCCCTGAGCTGGAGCATTCTGTGCTGGTGCGCTTTGCTGAGGTGCTGGGCTAGAACCTTGGTTGTAGTCGCCACCACCGCCTCCGCCACGTGAATCGAGCATTTGCATTTCACTGGCAACGATTTCAGTGGTGTATTTGTCCACGCCAGCATTGTCTTGCCATTTACGGGTGCGCAGGCTGCCTTCAATGTAAACTTTGCTGCCCTTCTTCAGATACTCCCCGGCGATTTCTGCCAGACGATTGAAGAAAACTACTTTGTGCCACTCAGTTCGCTCTTGCTGCTGACCGCTGGTCTTGTCTTTCCAAGCTTCTGAAGTGGCGATACTAATGTTTGTCACTGCACCACCGCTAGGCATAAAGCGTGTTTCCGGATCGTTACCCAGATTACCGACGAGTATTACTTTGTTGATTCCGCGTGATGCCATTGAGAATTCCTTGGTATGTTCTTTTAATTTTGACTAAAGCTGTCTTCGAATAGGAGCTTTACTGTAACTAGAGAGTGTACCCCCCAAGAAGTAAAAATAAAGAGGTGTGATTGAAAAAGGGTTTCAGAAAACAGAATTTTTATTTGAGACCGTAGCTTTCTATGGTTTCCGTTTCGATTAGATCGAGATTAGCTTTTACAAATATTTCTTTTTGCTCGGGAAAATCAACCACGGATATAACGCCGTAGGTATTTTCCAGTTTCTCAATTTCTTCTGCGCTTAGATCACTGGTAACAAAGCTTTTGATATTCGGCAACGCGGTGGTGGGCAACGCAACCACAAACCAAATACCAAACAACGCCAGCCCAAGATAAAAGATCGCCGAAAATCCGTATTGGCTTACCAACCAACCGCCAAGCGTACCGCCAACAAAGGTACCCAGAAATTGACTGGTTGCATACCAGCCCATGGCTCGGCCACGATTTTGGTCATTTACACGACGGCTAACAACTGCTGGCAAGGTGGCTTCGAGCAGATTGAAACCCCAGAAAAAGACCAAGAGCCCAACCACAAATATCCAGAAAAATTGAGCCTGAGAAAGAATCAGCTGAGCTAGCGCAAGACTGACAATGCCTATAAGCATAGTTGCCCGATAACGGTTTCGCTTTACCAATGCCTGCATTACCGGCGCCATCAATACAAATCCGCCACCTACAGCGAGCAGATACCAGATCCACTGATCCGACTGATTTATTCCGAACAGATCCTGCAGTACCACCGGCACTACCAGCCAAAGACTCATTTGCGCTGCATGCAGGCTAAAGATACCTAGATTCAGCCTTCTTAACTCAAGCAAATCTGCGGGCCGAATTGGCTCCTCAGGCCGGTCCGTTGCCGAGGTGGATGCAGATTCCTGAATGGGCGTCAGCGAGACGATTGCCAGCGCCCCAATTGCTGCCAATACAACGCACAACCAGAATATTGACTGCACTCCCCACGTCGCCGCGAGCAAAGGCCCAAGCACCATGGCAACTCCAAAGGAGAGACCTATAGATATGCCGAGAATAGCCATGAGTTTGCTGCGATTCTGCTCTCGGGAGCATTCGCTTAACAGTGCGAGAAGAGCAGCTGAAACTGCGCCTGCTCCCTGTATCGCTCGCGCAAATATCAGCATTTCGATTGTTGTGCTGAGAGCCGCCAGAAGACTGCCCGCAGCAAATAGAGACAAGCCGATCAAGATTACGGGCTTGCGGCCTATACGATCCGAAAGCTTACCGAAAGGCACTTGTAAGACCGCCTGCATAAGGCCGTAGACGCCTAAAGCCAAGCCAATGCTAAAGGTGGTCGAATTAGCGTATTGATCTGCGTTTAAAGCCAATACAGGAAGAATCATAAACAACCCAAGCATTCGGGTTATGTAGACCAACCCGACTGCAGAGACCGCTCTTAATTCAACTCTTGATACCATTTACTCACTTTACCTTTGCAAAGGTGAATGTTTTACACAAAAAAGCCGGGAGCATGTCCCGGCTTTCGTAGAGAGGAAGAATTGGAATTACTTCTTTTCTTCTTCGGACTCTTTTTCAGCTGAGGGCTCTTGTTCGGCTGAAGGCTCTTGTTCGGCTGAAGGCTCTTGTTCAGCTGACGGCTCTTCTTCAACTGCGGGCTCTTCATCAACCGAAGGCTCTTCCGCTTCGGGCGCAGCATCTTCAGCTACAGTTTCTTCCGCTGGAGCTTCTTCAGCCACAACTTCTTCAACTGCTTCCGCTTCAACTACGTCCTCGGCCACTGGCGCTTCTTCAACCACCGGAGCGTCCTCGATAGCAACTGCAGGTGCTGGTTTTTCAAACTTAGGCTTTTTAGGCAGATCTTCTGCACCACCTTCACGACCAATTAATTCAACATAGGCCATTGGTGCATTGTCACCGGCACGGAATCCGCACTTTAAAATGCGCAGATAGCCACCGGGACGTGATTCGTAGCGCGGGCCAAGCTCATTAAAGAGTTTGCCAACAGCGGCTTTGTCGCGCAGACGGTCAAAAGCCAAACGTCGGTTGGCAACGCTGTCTTCTTTTGCCAGAGTAATCAGAGGCTCGGCAACACCGCGCAGCTCTTTCGCTTTAAGCAAAGTGGTTTTAATCATTTCGTGCTCAACCAGAGACACAGTCATGTTTTGAAACATGGCCTTACGGTGGGCGCTGGTTTTGCTGAAATTACGTCCAGCCATTCTATGTCGCATTTTTGTTTCCTAAAACGAAAGCCTAAATCGACTTTCTGACGTCTAGTTAAATTTCGCTGTCGGTACGCAGGCTGGCAGGTGGCCAGTTTTCCAAGCGCATGCCCAGGCTCAATTCACGAGATGCCAAAACGTCTTTAATTTCGGTAAGGGATTTCTTACCCAAGTTTGGTGTTTTTAACAGCTCTACTTCAGTGCGCTGAACCAGATCACCAATGTAGTAAATGCTTTCTGCTTTCAAACAGTTTGCAGACCGAACGGTTAGTTCTAGGTCGTCTACCGAACGCAGCAATACAGGGTCAATAAGATCTTCTTGATCCTGAGTTTGGGCAACATCAGTGGCTTCCAGATCAACAAAGGCAGTGAGCTGTTGTTGCAAGATGGTAGCTGACTTACGGATCGCTTCTTCTGGATCCAAGGTGCCATCGGTTTCCAGATCGATAATCAGTTTATCGAGGTCAGTGCGCTGCTCAACACGAGCTGAATCAACAGTGTAGGCAACACGCATAACCGGGCTGAAGCTGGCATCCAATTTCAGTACACCAATAGCAGCGGTTTCTTCCTCATCGTCATAACGAGAGTCTACGGGCTGATAGCCACGACCGGTCGCCACTTTAAGTGTCATAGTCAGAGTGGTGCCATCGGCCAGATTAGCGATCACGTGATCAGGGTTGGCGATCTCAACATCGTGGTCACGTTGAATATCACCTGCAGTTACAACACCACCGGTGCTGCTCAATGTCAGGTGGGCTTCGTCTCTTTCACTAAGAGAAAGCGCTACACCTTTCAGGTTCAGAAGGATCTCGATTACATCTTCTTGCACGCCTTCAAGGGTGCTGTATTCATGCTCAACACCTTCGATCTGAACTTCAATAATAGCTGCACCCGGCATAGAAGAAAGCAGGATACGTCGCAAAGCGTTGCCCAGAGTATGGCCAAAACCACGCTCCAAAGGCTCCAATACAACCTTGGCTTGTGTTGGGGAGATCTCAGTAAGATCGATATGATTCGGTGTCAAAAATTCGTTTATGGCTGATTGCATTTTTTATCCAGTGTTTATCGCAATTTGCGAAGGTTACTTTTAAACAGTTACTTACTACTTAGAGTAAAGCTCAACGATCAGGTTTTCGTTGATTTCCGCGGGCAAGTCGGAACGATCCGGAGATCTTGTGAATGTAGCTTCCATTTTTGCCGGATCTACATCTACCCATTCGGCCGCGCCGCGCTGTGCAGCCAAGCCAAGCGCATTTTGAATGCGCAGCTGATTTCTACTTTTCTCACGGATGGAGATGACATCGCCAACCTTTACTTGGAAGGAAGCAATGTTGACTTTCTGACCATTTACCAAGATCGCATTATGAGCAACCATTTGGCGGGATTCGGCGCGTGTTGATCCAAAACCCATGCGGTAAACCACGTTGTCGAGACGATGCTCGAGCAGGCTCAGAAGGTTTTCACCAGTGTTGCCTTTTTGGTTAGCGGCCGCTTTATAGTAGTTACGGAATTGCTTTTCCAATACGCCATAAATGCGACGTACTTTTTGTTTTTCGCGCAGCTGCACACCGTAGTCAGATAGACGGCCACGGCGTTGGCCATGTTGTCCGGGTGCGTTTTCAGCGTGGCACTTGGACTCAAGAGGACGGATGCCACTCTTTAAGAACAAATCAGTACCTTCACGACGTGAAAGCTTACAGGTTGGTCCGAGATATCTAGCCATTCTTAAATAAGCCTCTTATACACGACGTTTTTTCGGCGGACGACACCCGTTGTGGGGGATCGGTGTCACGTCGGTGATGTGATTAATTTGGAAGCCGCAGTTATTGAGAGCGCGGACCGCTGATTCGCGACCTGGTCCAGGACCCTTGACTTCAACATCAAGATTTTTAACGCCAAATTCCAAAGCTGCGTTGCCGGCACGTTCAGCAGCGATCTGCGCTGCGAAGGGCGTACTTTTACGCGAGCCACGGAAACCAGAACCACCGGAAGTGGCCCAGGTCAGAGCGTTACCCTGACGATCAGTGATGGTAATAATGGTGTTGTTAAATGAAGCATGCACATGGGCGATACCATCAACAACAATCTTCTTTACCTTTTTACGAGTTGGTTTGCTACCGGCTGCGGCCATTATCTATCTACCAGTCAATTATCTTTTAATAGGTTTACGCGGGCCCTTACGGGTTCTCGCATTCGTTTTAGTGCGTTGACCGCGCAGCGGAAGACCGCGACGGTGACGCAGACCACGGTAACAACCGAGATCCATCAAGCGCTTGATATTCATCGATGTTTCACGTCGAAGATCACCTTCAACAGTGACATTGCCAACTTCGGCACGGATAGCATCCAACTGAGATTCATCCAGATCACCGATCTTGATACTGCCCTCAATACCTACCGCTGCACATATCTTTTGTGCTGTGGTTAGACCTACACCATAGATATAAGTCAACGATATAACCGCATGCTTATTGTCGGGTACGTTTACCCCTGCAATACGAGCCATGAACTACTCTCCAGTTACCGAATCAGAGTTCAGTCGCGCAAAATGGGCGCGAAGGATACCCAGACCCTTATCAATAATCAATTTCAACATCCGGCCTTAACCCTGACGCTGCTTGTGACGTGGCTCAGCGCTACAAATAACGCGAACCACACCCTTACGTCGAACAACTTTGCAGTTACGACACATTTTTTTAACCGATGCTCTAACTTTCATTTTCGATTACCTAAAAAATTCTGTTAATTAAGCTAAACAAGCTGCTTAACGTCTAAAGTTGGCTTTTTTCATCAGTGATTCGTACTGGCTACTCATCAGGTGCGCTTGAATCTGTGACATCAGATCCATGGACACAACCACCGCAATCAACAGCGAAGTACCACCTAGATAAAAGGGAACGTTCCAAAAAACCACCAAAAACTGCGGCATTAAACAAACCAGGGCGATATAGAGAGAACCCACCATCGTCAATCGGGTCATCACGTCATCGATATGGCGAGCAGTCTGGTCACCGGGTCGAATACCAGGAATGTATGCACCTGAACGCTTCAGGTTATCTGCCATATCTTTAGGGTTAAATATCAACGCCGTGTAGAAAAAGCAGAAGAAAATAATCAGAGCAGCAAACAAAATCAGATTTAGGGGCTGGCCTGGGCCAATCGCCAAAGCGATTTCTTGCAATACAACACTACCGCCATCAGCACCCTGACCGAACCACTGCGCTAAGGAAGCTGGGAACAACAAAATGCTTGAAGCAAAAATCGCCGGGATAACACCAGCCTGATTCAGTTTTAAAGGCAAATGGCTGCTTTGCGCTGCGAATGTATTGTTGCCCTGTTGGCGACGGGCATAGTTCACTGGAATACGGCGTTGAGCGCGCTCAACAAAGACTACAAAATAAACAACTGCGATAGCCAAAAGACCAATAAATACCAGAACCAGTGGGTGAATCTCACCTATTCGAGCTTGCTCAAATGCCTGACCTATTGCCGGGAATATTCCTGCAACGATACCGGCAAAAATCAGCATAGAAATACCGTTACCAATACCACGCTCGTTGATCTGCTCACCTAGCCACATCATAAAGACGGCGCCAGTAATCAAAGAAATAATCGCAACGGGATAGAAAGCCATGCCCGTGCTTAAAGTAAGACCCTGGCCTGCCAAACCAACGGACATGCCGATCGCTTGTACAGTGGCAAGACCTAATGTGCCGTAGCGGGTAATTTGCTGAAGCTTACGCTTGCCCTGCTCGCCTTCTTTCTTCAATTGCTCTAGCTGAGGCGTAACCGCGGCCAAGAGCTGAACAATAATAGAGGCCGAGATGTAGGGCATGATGCCAAGCGCCAAAATACTCATACGCTCTAGCGCACCACCAGAAAACATATTAAAGAGACCAAGGATGGTGCCTTCGTTCTGGTTAAACAGCGCTGCAAGTTGATCGGGATCGATACCGGGCAAAGGAATATGGGTGCCGATACGGTAAATCACGATCGCCAGAAATAGAAAGCGCAGGCGTGACCAAAGCTCACTTAGCCCTTTCATATTTCCTAGAGGTGGATTACCGGCTCGTGCCATAATTTATTCGCTCTCGTCCTTAGAATCTTTCTTGGTTTCTTTCTTAGCTTCTTTCTTTTTTGCAGCGGGTTTTTTTGCAGCAGCTGGCTTTTTATCGGCCGCTGGTGCTTTGTCAGCAGCAGGTGCTTTGTCGGCCACGGGCGCTTTAGCTGAAGCGGGTGCAGCAACACCTGGGGCGTCAGTAATAGTTCCACCAGCAGCTTCAATCGCAGCGCGAGCACCTTTGCTGACCCCAATGCCTTGCAAGGTGAAAGACTTTTTGCCTTTCAGTTCGCCACTTAAAAATACTTTGGCACGCTCAATGTGCTGGCCAACCAAATCGGCTTGCTTAAGCGCATCTAGATCAATGACCTTGGCGTCAACTTTGTTCAGTTCAGACAATCGAACTTCAGCAGAAACCAGACCCACGCGCGAGCTGAAACCAAACTTTGGCAGACGCTTACGCAATGGCATTTGACCGCCTTCAAATCCTGGAGCAACTTTACCGCCAGAACGCGCTTTTAAACCCTTGTGACCGCGGCCGGCTGTTTTGCCGTATCCGCTACCAATGCCACGACCAACACGTTTCTTATTGCTGGTACGGCCTGGGTTAGGAGAAAGAGTATTCAGGTACATTAGCTTTCCTCTACCTTAACCATGTAAGACACCTTATTGATCATGCCCCGGTTAGACGGGGTATCAATTACCTCGACTGTATGTCCAATTCGACGCAAACCCAGACCGGCAATGCAGGCTCTGTGGTTTTTCAGGCGGCCGAAGACGCTTTTTGTTTGAGTGACCTTAACGGTCGCTTGCTTTTTGGTCGCTGCCATTTCGCTCTAACCTCAGTTAAGGATCTGCTCTACAGAGAGGCCACGCTTTTCAGCAACCTGCTCTGGAGAGTTCATGTTTTGTAGTGCTTTAAAAGTTGCACGAACAACATTTACCGGATTGGTAGAGCCGTAGCACTTGGCCAATACGTTCTGTACACCTGCAAGTTCCAAAACCGCACGCATTGCCCCACCAGCAATTACACCAGTACCTTCTGAGGCTGGCTGCATATAAATCTTGGAGGCACCGTGATTTGAAGTCGTGGCGTACTGGATAGTATTGCCATCCAGATCGACATCAATCATGTTGCGTCGAGCCGCTTCCATAGCCTTTTGAATAGCCATTGGTACTTCGCGCGCTTTACCGCGACCAAAACCTACGCGGCCTTGTCCATCACCGACGACAGTCAGTGCAGTGAAAGAGAAGATGCGTCCACCTTTAACAGTTTTTGCAACACGGTTGACTTCAACCAGCTTCTCTAAAAGACCTTCGCTCTGGTCCTGATCTCTATTATTTGGGCGTGCCATAATCGATTAAAACTCCAGTCCAGCTTCGCGGGCTCCGTCGGCAAGTGCCTTGACGCGACCGTGATATTTAAAACCGCTGCGATCAAAGGCAACTTGAGTCACGCCGGCTTTTTTTGCCCGGGCACCAATCAATTCACCAACCGCTTTTGCCGCGTCGACATTGCCTGTGGCCTTGTCGCGCAACTCTTTGTCCAAAGTGCTCGCAGATACCAAAACGCGATCACTATTAATATCGATAACCTGGGCGTAAATATGCCGAGGCGTACGATGCACACAGAGCCGCTGCATTTTTTGCTCGCGGATCTTTGCACGAGCTCTTTTAGCCCGACGCAACCGTGATGTTTTTTTATCTGCCATGCCTTTACCTATTTACCTGTCCGCTACTTCTTCTTAGCTTCTTTAATTTTCACGTACTCATCTGCGTACCGAACGCCTTTACCCTTGTAGGGCTCTGGAGGACGGAAAGCACGAACTTCTGCGGCAACCTGGCCCAGAAGTTGTTTGTCAGCACTCTTGAGAACAACTTCAGTTTGTGAGGGCGTTTCTGCGCTCACTCCCTTAGGCAGTTCGTAAACTACTGGGTGAGAAAAACCCAATGTAAGGTCAAGCTTGTTACCAGATGCCTTGGCACGATAACCAACACCAAGAAGGGTTAATTTCTTCTCGAAACCATCTGTGACACCAATCACCAGATTGTTCACCAGTGAGCGGAAAGTACCGGACATCGCCACAGCATCTTTACTCTGCTCTGTTGCGCCGAAAACCAAGCTGTTTTCTTCCTGCTTGATAGTGACCAGCGGGTGCATAACAAGCGACAACTCGCCGTTTTTGCCCTTGGCACTAACTTTGTCGCCGTCCAGCTTGATTTCTACTCCAGCTGGGATGGTGACGGGATTATTTGCAATACGTGACATGATGATCGCTCGTTAAAATACGGTGCAGAGGACTTCGCCGCCAACACCCAGTGCTCTAGCAGCACGGTCTGTCATTACGCCTTGGCTAGTTGAAACAATAGCTACACCCAAACCACTGCGAACCTTAGGCAATTCTTTAGTGCCTTTGTAAGCGCGCAGGCCTGGGCGGCTAATGCGGCCAATTTCTTCAATAACGCCTTTCGACTTGTGATATTTCAGATTGATAGCGAGCACAGGTTTAGTGCCCTCTTCCACCGAATAATCAGAGATATAACCTTCGGATTTCAATACTTCAGCAACAGAAACCTTCAATTTTGAAGAAGGCATTTTCACAGTTTGCGTAGCACGCGCCTGTGCGTTGCGGATGCGGGTCAGCATATCTGCCAACGGGTCTTGTAAGCTCATATTTGTCGCCCTACCAACTAGACTTCACAACGCCAGGAACCTGTCCAAGCATTGCGTGCTCACGCAGTTTATTTCTGCAGAGACCAAATTTTCGATAAACGCCGTGTGGCCGACCAGTAATCTGGCAACGACGGCGCTGGCGCGATGGACTAGAGTCACGAGGCAGTGCCTGCAACGCTAGCTGTGCTTGCCAACGCTCTTCGTCGCTGACTTTTGGATCCTTAATTATGGCCTTCAGTGCCATACGCTTCTCAGCGTATTTGGCGACCAATTTTGTGCGCTTTTTCTCACGCATAACCATGCTAGTTTTAGCCATGTTTGTTCTAACCCCTCAGTGGGAAGTTAAAGGCGCGAAGCAGAGCGCGGCCTTCGTCGTCGTTACGCGCTGACGTGGTGATACAAATATCCAATCCACGCAGTGCATCAATTTTGTCGTACTCAATCTCAGGGAAGATGATCTGCTCAGTCACACCCATTGAGAAATTTCCACGCCCGTCGAATTGCTTGGGGCTAATGCCGCGGAAATCACGAATCCGTGGGATAGCGATAGACACCAAACGCTCGAGGAATTCGTACATGCGCTCAGAGCGCAATGTGACCTTACAGCCAATCGGCCAACCTTCACGAACCTTAAAACCAGCAACAGAACGGCGAGCTTTAGTGACTACAGGTTTTTGACCTGAGATGGCTTCCAGTTCCTTTACGGCGTTTTCAAGAATTTTCTTGTCGCCCAGAGCCTCACCTACACCCATATTGATGGTGATTTTGGTGATCTTTGGGATCTCCATATCGTTATTGACCTTAAGCTCTTCGCGGAGCTTAGGTACTACTTCGTTTTTGTATAAATCTCTAAACGCTGCCATTTCTATTTACCTTCCTCAGGCGCCTACGAGCTCGCCCGTGGATTTAAAAACACGAACCTTTTTGCCGTCTTCTAAAGTTTTGAAACCGACACGGTCCGCCTTTGATTCTGCATCGTTCCAAATAGCTACATTGCTGATCTGGATCGGTGCTTCTCTTTCAATGATGCCGCCCGGCATTTCTGCTTGTGGGTTTGGCTTCTGGTGTTTTTTAATCATTTGCACACCAGTGACAACTAAACGACCGTCAGTCAGAACTTTCTGGACCTTGCCGCGTTTGCCTTTGTCTTTTCCTGAGATAACAACTACTTCGTCATCACGTTTAATTTTGCTCGCCATCATGCCTTCCTAAATTACTTCCGGAGCCAGCGAAATAATTCGCATAAATTGCTCACCGCGGAGTTCACGCGTCACTGGCCCAAAAATACGGGTACCAATAGGCGCTTTTTGTGCGTTCAAAAGAACCGCTGCATTGTCGTCAAAGCAGATTGAAGAGCCATCTGGTCGACGAACACCTTTTCTGGTGCGTACAACCACGGCATCAAGTACCTGTCCCTTTTTAACCTTGCCTCGTGGAATCGCTTCCTTAACGGTAACCTTAATAATGTCACCAACGCGGGCATATCGTCGGTGCGAACCACCGAGGACTTTAATACACATCACGCGCCGAGCGCCTGAATTGTCTGCTACATTTAAATAACTTTCTGTCTGGATCATGCTATTGCTCTCCGAGAAGTCCTAGGGACTAGATCTCGACTGCGCGCTCCTCAATTTTAAGCAGAGACCATGCCTTGGTTTTAGACATTGGGCGATGCTCAGCCACGGTTACCAAATCGCCTTCGCGACATTGGTTGTCTTCATCGTGCGCATGCACTTTTGAAGACTTAATAAGATATTTTCCGTAAACCGGGTGCTTAACTCGGCGAACGATTTGAACCGTAATGGTTTTATCCATTTTGTCGCTAGTAACTTTGCCAGTTAGCGTTCTGGCTAATTTTTCTGCTTCAGCCATTCTTATTCTCCTGCCTTCTGCACCAGCAGAGTTTTAATTTTCGCCACATCCCGGCGCGCCTGGCGGATCAGGTGAGACTGACTCAGCTGCCCAGTAGACTGCTGAATTCGATATTTAAGCTGTTCGCGACGAAGCTGAAGCAAATCTGCTTCTAACTCTTCGACTGACTTGGCTCGCAAATCATTGGTATTCATCACATTACCGACCGTTTTACAAAAGTGGTTTTAACTGGAAGTTTTCTGGCGGCCAACTCGAATGCTTCACGAGCGATCTCTTCCGGAACACCTTCCATTTCATAAAGTACTTTGCCGGGGCGAACCTGGCATACCCAATATTCAACAGCACCCTTACCCTTACCCATTCGAACTTCGAGAGGCTTTTTGGTAATTGGCTTATCTGGAAAAACACGGATCCAGATTTTTCCGCCACGTTTCACATGACGAGTCATGGCTCGACGAGCCGCTTCAATTTGACGGGCAGTGATACGACCACGACCGGTCGCTTTCAATGCGTATTCCCCAAAACTCACTTTGGAGCCGCGATGCGCCAGACCACGATTGCGCCCTTTATGCATCTTTTTAAATTTTGTTCTCTTAGGTTGCAGCATCAATCAATCTCCTACTTCTGCTGCCCTGAACGACTAGGTTTGGCATTTGCTTTACCAGCTGCCTCAGCCTGTGCGTCAGCACCAATAATTTCGCCTTTAAAGATCCAGACTTTTACGCCAATGATGCCGTAAGTAGTCAGGGCTTCCGCTGTTCCATAGTCGATGTCGGCCCGCAGGGTATGCAAAGGCACTCGACCTTCGCGATACCATTCGGTTCGAGCAATCTCAGCACCGCCGAGACGACCGCCAACCTGAATTCGTACACCCTTAGCACCGCCACGCATGGCGTTTTGTACAGTGCGCTTCATGGCGCGACGGAACATCACTCGACGCTCCAACTGCGAAGAAACGCTTTGTGCTGCCAAGGTCGCATCCAAGTCTGGTTTGCGAATTTCTTCGATATTGATGTGCACGGGCACACCCATCATTTCAGTCACTTCTTTACGCAAAGTATCAACGTCTTCGCCTTTTTTACCGATAACCACGCCTGGGCGAGCAGTAAAGATAGTAATTCGGGCCGACTGTGAAGGCCTCTCGATCTCAACACGGCTTACCGATGCGTGTGAAAGTTTAGATTTAATGTGCTCACGAACCGTCAGATCTACATGCAATTTCGCTGCGTAGTCTGCTCGCTCTGCGTACCAGATGGACTCGTGATTTTTGACAATCCCAAGTCGCATACCTGTTGGATGAACTTTTTGACCCATGAGTTAAGCTCCCGCTCCTGATGCGTCCGCCACCTTTACGGTGATGTGACAGTTGCGCTTGAGTACACGATCCGCACGACCTTTAGCACGAGGCTTGATTCGCTTCATCGTAAATGCTTCGTCCACAAAAATTGTAGACACCTTTAATTCATCGACGTCAGCACCTTCATTGTGCTCGGCGTTGGCAATTGCCGACTCAAGAACTTTCTTAATAAGGCCAGCCGCTTTTTTCGGGCTGTACTCAAGAATATCCAAAGCCTGCTCGACGTGCTTGCCTCGAATTTGATCGGCAACCAGACGTACTTTCTGTGCAGAAATGCGCGCGCCCTTGTGTTTTGCTGCAACTTCCATCGATTCTTACCTCGCCTTCTTGTCGGCTACGTGGCCGCGGTAAGTGCGAGTTGCTGCAAATTCACCCAGCTTATGCCCAACCATTTCTTCGTTAATCAGCACAGGAACGTGTTGACGCCCGTTGTGTACGGCAATAGTTAAACCAACCATTTCCGGAATAACTGTTGATCGGCGTGACCAAGTTTTGATCGGTTTACGATCATTCTTCTCGGCAGCAACCTCGACCTTCTTCAGAAGGTGAAGATCAATAAATGGACCTTTTAATAGCGAACGCGCCATGTGTCTTCTCTCTTCCTATATCCGATTAACGACTACGCGAGCGAACAATGTACTGATCGGTACGTTTGTTCTTACGAGTCTTATAACCTTTAGTGGGTGTACCCCATGGAGATACGGGATGACGGCCACCTGAAGTACGGCCTTCACCACCACCATGTGGGTGATCAACTGGGTTCATTGCCACACCGCGAACGGTTGGTCGAACACCACGCCAGCGCTTAGCACCGGCTTTACCTAATGAACGCAAACTATGCTCGGAGTTAGAAACCTCACCCAGAGTAGCTCGGCAATCTGCCAAAACCTTTCTCATCTCGCCACTTCTTAACCTAAGAGTCGCGTGGGCACCTTCACGAGCAACCAACTGAACCGAGGCTCCAGCACTGCGCGCCATTTGCGCACCTTTGCCTGGCTTAAGTTCTATACAGTGAATTACGCTACCTACTGGAATATTTCTCAGTGGCAGAGTATTACCTGCTTTGATCGGAGCTGAACGACCGCTTATAAGTGGGTCTCCAACTTTCACGCCTTTAGGCGCAATAATGTAGCTCTTCTCGCCGTCGGCGTAGCAGATCAAAGCGATCAATGCCGTACGATTAGGATCGTATTCAATACGTTCAACTTTGGCCGGAATACCGTCCTTATTGCGTTTGAAATCGATTTTTCGATAGTGCTGCTTATGACCACCACCGATGTGACGGGTAGTGATACGGCCATTGTTGTTACGGCCACCAGACTTGCTTTTCTTCTCGAGCAAAGGCGCGTATGGCTTGCCTTTGTGCAAATCAGTATGGACGACGCTAACAACGTGGCGACGACCGGATGATGTAGGCTTTCTCTTGAGGACTGGCATCTTCAATAATCCCTATAGAGTCTCTGTGTAATCAATTTGCTGACCGGAAGCGAGCTTCACATAAGCTTTTTTCCAATCGCTGCGCTTGCCAAGACCAGTTTTAGTGCGCTTGGTCTTGCCTTTAACATTCAGTACGCGAACATATTCAACCTGAACCGGAAAAACAGCTTCAACAGCGGCTTTAATTTCAGATTTTGTGGCGTCATTAGCCACACGAAATACATACTGATTGGCCATTTCTGATGCGATGGCAGCTTTTTCAGTAATTATCGGCCGCGTAATCAAGGTAAGTAGTCTTTCCTGGCTCATCCCAACAGCTCCTCAAATTGCTTAAGCGCTGGCACGGTCACCAATACTTTCTCGTGGCGCAATAGGCTGACGGGATCTACCGCTCCGGCGACACGAACGTCAACCTTGTGCAAATTGCGTGAAGACAGATATAGGTTGTCGCTGACGGCTTCAGAAACGATCAAGACATCAGACATGCCTAGATCGCTGAGTTTAGAAATAAGGTTTTTAGTTTTTGGCGCATCGAGATCAAAGTCGTTTACAACAACTAGACGTTCTTGGCGAGCCAGCTCCGACAAAATGGACCGCATTGCTGCGCGATACATTTTCTTGTTGAGCTTTTGCGAGTGGTTTCTATCGGGACGAGCCGCGAAGGTTTGACCGCCGCCACGCCAGATAGGGCTTCTAATAGTACCGGCACGAGCGCGACCGGTGCCTTTCTGGCGCCAGGGCTTTTTACCGCCACCAGAAACTTCTGAGCGAGTTTTTTGAGCTTTAGTGCTTTGGCGAGCATTCGCCATAAAGGCGACAACGGCCTGATGCACCAAATCTTGGTTAAATTGTGTACCAAAGGTCCCTTCTGACACTTCGACAGTGCCAGCGGAGCCGTTGGGAGCTGCAATACTAAGTTCCATTCTTCCCAACCTTAATTAAGACTTTGCTTTGACAGCAGAGCGAACGATAACGTCGCCGCCGGGAGCACCCGGTACGGGACCCTTGATGAGCAACAAGTTGCGTTCTGCATCAACTCGAATGACTTCGAGGTTTTGGATAGTGACTTGTTCAGCGCCCATGTGTCCGGCCATTTTTTTGCCTTTAAACACACGGCCTGGTGTTTGGTTTTGACCGATAGAGCCTGGAGCCCTGTGAGATACCGAATTACCGTGAGTAGCGTCTTGCATGGCGAAGTTCCAGCGCTTTACACCACCTTGAAAGCCTTTACCTTTGGAAACACCGGTGACATCAACTGTCTGCCCGACTTCAAAGCTTTCTACTGTTACTTCAGAACCCACTTCAAAAGCAGCTTCGTCTTCAATGCGCAATTCCCACATGCCGCGACCTGCGTCTACGTTTGCCTTAGCAAAGTGACCGGCTTCAGCTTTAGTTACACGGGATGCACGACGCTCGCCGACAGTAACCTGAATAGCCGAGTAGCCATCATTGTCAGTGGTTTTGATTTGCGTAATACGATTAGGAGTCGCTTCAACAACGGTAACCGGAATAGACCGTCCGTCATCTGCGAAAATACGTGTCATACCGCTTTTACGGCCGACTATACCAGCTGTCATTTCATTTCCTCTTGTGTACGGGGCTATTACCCGCTATGGCCGTCCATTTCAGAACGTTACACTGCTCTTCTATATATGACCCTATAGCGGGCCCTATATAAATAGGAGCGGTTAATCTAGGCTGATCTGTACTTCTACGCCAGCTGCTAGGTCAAGATTCATTAGTGCGTCAACCGTCTTCTCAGTCGGGTCAACAATATCCAAAAGTCGCTTATGTGTACGGATCTCATACTGATCACGCGCATCTTTGTTCACGTGCGGTGAGATCAGAATCGTAAATTTCTCTTTACGAGACGGCAGAGGAATCGGGCCGCGTACGGTAGCACCAGTACGTTTGGCTGTTTCCACAATTTCTTTGGTAGAGACGTCGATCAGTCTGTGATCGAAAGCCTTCAACCGAATCCGGATGTTTTGACTCTGCATTTACAAAATCCAAGTAACTAATGGTTTTAAAAAGCTTTTCGGGTCTTTTCCTGACCATTTTTCACAGTCAGCCCGAGCAAGGAGGCGGCATTCTATAGATTCACCTACACTAGGTCAACAAAGAATCCGGATATTTTTATGGGCAGCAAAGCCTTTATCTTTAAGGTCGCAGGCTAATTCCGGCGCATCGGATTTCAGATCAATTCTGAGCGGGCGATCAGACAAAATAGAGCGCGCTTGATTCAACTTCTAATGACGATTAACAGAGTCAATATCGAGGCTATATAGAAAGTACCTGCTCAATATTTTTGTCGCCTTTTGGCTTCCTTTTATCGCTCAGCAATCACTTGAGCGAAAAATAATCAAAATAGAGTCGGTTTGCTGAACGAAAATGCTCTAGAATACCGCCGCAATTTTTACTCACTCATATAGACGAACAGGAAAATGACTGACTTAGCCCAATACAGGAACATCGGAATCTTTGCCCACGTTGATGCCGGCAAAACCACAACTACCGAACGTATTCTTAAGCTCACTGGAAAAATCCATAAAACCGGTGAAGTGCATGACGGTGCAGCAACTACTGACTTCATGGATCAAGAGCAAGAACGCGGTATTACCATTCAATCCGCTGCTACCACCTGCTTCTGGAGAGATCACCGTTTCAACATTATTGATACGCCAGGGCACGTTGATTTCACTGTTGAGGTTTATCGCTCTTTGAAAGTTCTCGATGGTGGAGTTGGCGTTTTCTGTGGTTCTGGCGGGGTTGAGCCTCAGTCCGAAACCAACTGGCGTTACGCAAACGACTCAAAAGTTGCTCGTATTATTTTCGTAAACAAACTTGATCGCATGGGCGCAGATTTCTTGCGGGTTGTTGAGCAGATCAAAAAGGTACTGGGTGCTAATCCGGTAGTTATGGTTCTGCCTATAGGCATAGAAGAAGATTTTGTTGGCCTAGTGGACCTGCTAACCCGTCAAGCTTATGTCTGGGATGAGTCTGGCCTGCCTGAAAACTATGAAACTGTTGATATCCCCGCTGATATGGTTGATCAGGTCGAGGAATATCGCGAAAAACTGATAGAAGCGGCCATCGAGCAGGACGACGATCTCATGGAAGCCTACTTGGAAGGCGAAGAACCCTCTATTGAAGATATCAAACGCTGTATCCGCAAGGGCACTCGTACTACCGAGATCTTCCCGACATTCTGCGGCTCTGCCTTTAAAAACAAAGGTGTTCAGATGGTATTGGACGCAGTTGTCGACTATCTGCCAAGCCCAACGGAAGTTGATCCACAGCCGCTAACTGACGAAGAAGGCGAGCCTACAGGCGAAACTGCACTGGTTTCAAATGATGAGCCATTGCGCGCATTGGCGTTCAAAATTATGGATGACCGCTTTGGTGCGCTGACCTTTGTCCGTATCTACTCCGGCGTACTAAACAAAGGCGATACCATCCTTAATTCTTTCACGGGCAAAACCGAACGTGTTGGCCGCATGGTTGAAATGCATGCCGATGAGCGCAACGAGATTGATCGAGCCCAGGCCGGCGACATCATCGCCATTGTTGGCATGAAGAACGTACAAACAGGTCATACTCTCTGTGACGAGAAGCACCCCTGCACGCTAGAAGCCATGGTGTTCCCGGACCCGGTAATCTCCATTGCCGTATCACCTAAAGATAAAGGTGGATCTGAGAAAATGGGTATTGCGATCGGCAAAATGATTGCAGAAGACCCTTCATTCCGCGTGGAAACTGATGATGATTCAGGCGAAACCATACTCAAGGGTATGGGCGAGCTTCACTTGGATATCAAGGTCGACATTCTCAATCGAACCTATGGCGTAGATCTTATCGTTGGGGAGCCTCAAGTTGCCTATCGCGAGACTATTACTCTGCCAGTTGATGACAGCTACACCCACAAGAAGCAATCTGGTGGTTCCGGTCAGTTCGGTAAAATCGACTATAAAATCACTCCAGCGGAACCAGGCGAAGGATTTTCATTCACTTCATCTGTTGTTGGCGGTAACGTTCCGAAGGAATTCTTCCCAGCAATCGAGAAAGGCTTCAAAGGCATGATGGAACAAGGCCCTTTGGCTGGATTCCCGGTTCTGGATGTTGCCATCGAACTATATGACGGTGGTTTCCACGCCGTGGATTCATCAGCAGTTGCCTTTGAGCTGGCCGCACGGGGCGCCTTCCGGCAATCCATGCCAAAAGCTGGCCCGCAAATTATTGAGCCTATTATGAACGTTGACGTATTTACGCCAGACGATCACGTGGGTGACGTTATCGGTGATTTGAACCGTCGCCGCGGCATGATTAAGAGCCAAGAAGCTGGTGTAACTGGCGTTCGCATCAAAGCTGACGTTCCACTTTCTGAAATGTTTGGCTATATCGGCAGCCTGCGAACCATGACCTCAGGTCGTGGCCAATTCTCAATGGAATTTGCGCACTACTTGCCATGCCCGAACTCAGTATCTGAGAAAGTTATCGCTGAAGAAAAAGCACGACAAGAAGCAAAGAAGAAAAACTAGTAGCTGCCTCTAACGAAGCATTAAAAACCCCGCCCCGCGCGGGGTTTTTTGTGGCCGACCATTAAGCAAAACTTCACTAATTCGCAAGTAATCAAAAACCAACGCCATACAACGATGTGCTTAAATTCAGCCCGCTTAAATTACCCCAACAATTGACCTGCTGCGAGCCTTTTTAACATGCGAATTTTTACTACCTCGATACGCTATCTGTTTCTCCTCTTTGTCCTGTTTGGCGGACCACTTTCTCAGGCACACCACTCTTTTTCAGCCACTTTTACTGACCAAAGAACTACGACCATTGAAGGTTTGGTCACAGACTTCAGCTTTCGCAACCCGCACATTCTGATCTATGTGGATGTAACCAATGAGGATGATTCAATCACGGGTTGGGTAACGGAAGGTTCAGCGGCTACCAGCATGCGTCGTCAGGGTTGGTCAGCTGAAACTGTTCAGGTGGGTCAAATGGTTCGCATAACTGGCGATGCAACTCACGATGGTTCACCCATGACTTCTCTCGGATCCATTGAGCTTATTGACCCAGACACCAGAGTAGCTATTGCAACAATTGGTGGAGACACTGAAAGATATCAGCCAGAGATCGCTGCGAACTTACCTCTAACCCTGGACAATGGGCGACCAAATCTAAGTTCTGCCTGGTCGAGCCAAGGCATTCGCAGCGCACGTCCGGGGCAGTTTTCTTCGGTCCCTCTAAATGGAGCCGGTTTGGCCCTGCAGGCAGAGTTCGATATATCCAATGATCCCCAAGTATTTTGTGACCCGGTAGGACTGGTTCGCCAAGTAATAACGCCACACCCAATCAGAATCACTCAGTTGGATGACCGTGTCATTATTGACTATGAAGAATTTGGTGGTCGCAGAGAAATATTCTTTGACGATCGTGCCTTCAAAGGCATTAAGACTCATTACGGCGACTCCATCGCCCGCTACGAAGGCGACAAACTAATTATTGAATCAACAAACCTTCTCGAAAATCAGGCAACCAATAGCGGTTACCGACTTACCGATGAAGCGACTGTCACCGAAATTTTTGGCCGTGCAGATGATGAGTCCGGCACCAAATTGCATCTAAATCTGGTTATCTCAGATCCCAATCATCTCTCTGAAGATATTGTGCACACCCACCCCTTTGCCGATCAGGGCAATTACGAGTTTATTGAAAATGATTGCCAACCTCCCCTTAGGGAAAGGGTTGACGTTCATCCAGCAATGAATTTCTTTCTCACCAGCGAAGGTCCCGGAGATGGAGCCAATCTCGGCGGTCTGCAAGGCGCAGATGCACACTGCACCTCACTAGCAGCTAATGTTGGCCAGGAAAATAAAAACTGGGTAGCCTACTTGAGTACCACAGGCGCCAATGGTGTAAATGCGCGTGATCGAATTAGCGGTGTTGGCCCCTTCTATAACGCCAAAGGAGAGCCGGTTGCTCTCGATATTGGCGATCTTCACAGCGATGCCAACATGATTGCCAAACTCACTGTAGTCACTGAACGGGGAACACTGGTCAATGGTCGCGGCGACGAGCCCAACCGCCACGATATTCTTACTGGTTCAGACCAGAATGGCATGGCCGTAAATTCAGGCAGCGATACCACCTGCAGCAACTGGACCAGCAATGCTGAAGACGGCTCAGCTCTGGTTGGTCATTTTGATCGAGTTGGGGGCGGTGACAACCCCACTTCCTGGAACTCTGCTCATGCATCTCGGGGATGTGGACAAGAGAACCTGCAGGCCACCGGCGGTGATGGGTTGTTTTACTGTTTCGCCATGCCTTGATCTAAGAATAGCCAGAAATAATTTATGAAGTTTAATAGCCCCACCCGTGTGGGGCTTTTTCGTTTTAAACCAAGCCTATTTCTTCCCGACCAGCTGCACCACAGAGGCCAACCCTGCGTGGTCAGTTCCTTCCTGAACGTCGCGTTCAAGCTCAACCAGGTGGTTAAAATTCAAGCCGGAAAGCTCCCGCGTTAAAGTCTCGCTAGTCATCAGCAGCTCAGCCTTAGGCGGGCCGCCGGTAGCGTATTCCAGCTGCTTGGGTGTGTAGGCCTCCAGTAAAAAGACACCCTCTTTGCGAAGCCCCTTCACCGCACCCCCATGGACTTTCTGCCGAAGTGAAACCGGCAAATGACAAAAGATGGAAACGATGCCATCCCAGATTGAATCGCCCATATCAAATTCAGCCAAATCGGCGTGAATAAAATTCACATAAACACGATTCTGTTGAGCTAGGCTCTTAGCTTTCTCAATGCCCACTAAAGAAGCGTCTACCGCGGTCACTTGATAGCCCTGCTTGGCGAGAAAGACTGAGTTACGCCCTTCCCCGTCCGCGAGGCACAGCACATCGCCCTTGGGGATGTGCTGGTAAAACTCTGCTAGAAAGGCATTGGGATCCGTACCAAAAATGTAGTGATCCTTGTTATATCTGTCATCCCACTTAGGTTGATTCATCTGAATGGGCTCATAAGAAGTTGCGGCGGCGACTAACTATCATATGTTGGGTAATGGTCACGCATATGACAAAGACCGAACAGAATAATTTCTTCGAGCACTGCCAAATCAATATCACCAAGCTTGTTGATGTAGAGACAGCTCTTGGCGATCTTATGTTTACCCAACCGACTCAAAGGCTCTGCGAGGTTTTGGTAGCCCGGCATAATATACACAGTGCTATTCGCCTTACGCGGACTAAAGCCGGTCATAAGGTATTCACCCTCGCGGCCACTCTCGTACTTATACTCATAACGGCCGTATCCGATAATACTGCTACCCCACATCTTTGGCGGTAGGCCAGTCACACGATCAAATATCTCCAGCAGAGCATAGGCATCCGATCGGCGTTGCTCATTTTCTACAGCAGCGAGAAAAGCATCTACCGAGCCGTCATTTTGGGAGGTTTTTAAATTTGCTTTAGCCATAGGGAAAGTAATTTTTTCAATCGATGCTGCGAATACTTTCAAACTCTTGCGCGTTACTCAATATTTCGGGCAATGGAGTCAATTCGAATTTGGAGATCCCGTTAGCCACTCCAGCATTTGCAATCCGCTCAATTCGGCTATCGGTTGCGGGATGCGTACTAAAAAAAACCACGCCAAGCTCGGCATCCTCTTTCGACATGTTTACAAAAAACTCATCGGCGCCTTCTAAAGTGCCATACAGGTTGTAGATTGCTTCCACGGCATCCTGATCTGCCCGCGACTCCTGATCTCGGCTGAACTTGGCCAGTAATCCGCCTCCAGTGATATTTACAATATTACCGAATGCCGATGAATCACCAACTCCTGCAAGAATTGCCAGACCAATAATAGAAATCGTTCCACGGCCCAATGACATCAGTGGATCCCGATACTTGATATGAGCGATTTCGTGAGCCACAACCATCGCCAACCCGTTCTCAGAAGAAACCTCGTTTATCAATCCTTGGTAGATAACAATGTTTCCCGCCAAAGTCGCGTAAGCATTGGCAACATCTGAGTCATCGTAGTGTGCCCGTATCACCATACCCTCGGGCAAATCCATAAGCTCAGCCAAGTTGTCTGCCAACGACTGCAAGTATTCAGTTTTTTGGAGGTGCTCTTTTACATCCCCTTCAAAGTCATCCCCGGCCAATTGATAATAAAGGGCGCTCTCTGTTTCGAAAGAAATGTAGTGAACCATCACCCCGGCGAGAGCTTGGGCAAGAAATAAGATCGCCAGCACAACAAGTGCCGCTCCTCCCAATAAATACGCAAATTCGCTTAGGGGATGGGTTTTACTGGTATTAATCCCTTCCGGTATTTCGGGATGAGGTTCCGAGTCTTGAAACACGTATCAACAGCAAGCCAGCCTTAAGGCTGCCCGCCTTTAGTCGATCTTAACGCGGTGCCGTAGGCGTAGACTTCAACCGCTCCAACCTGTCCCTTTGCACCCTGAGAAACAGAAGCCGTTTCAATTTTTTGATTGAAGATCGCCTGGGCACCCCAATCGGCGGCGTCTTGTTTCATTCTGAGAATTGCCTCTCGGCGCGCACGTTCAACCAGCGTCTCGTAAGAGCTAACACGACCGCCAAAAAAACTCCGAAGACCGGCGGCAATTTTCTTGAAGTAGTCAATGGAGATAACAACACTTCCCTGCACTAGTTGGGACTCAACCTTGTTGAAGCGTTCGGGAACCCTCTTAACGCCAATAACGCGAATTGATCTCAATTGAGCCTCGCGTTCAATAATGCTTTTGAAATGCTTTTTCTCAATGATCGATCCACTAATGTAGCCGATTACCAGTAGCGTCAAAAAGATAATTAGATCAGACATTAGTCTTACTCAACGACAACAGCGGTGCCATATACAAACAACTCAGAAGCTCCGGCGGCAACTGAAGAGGTCGAAAATCGCACGTTTACTACGGCGTTTGCGCCTACAGCTTCAGCTTGCTCCGTCATTCTGGAAGTTGCCTCTTCTCGAGACTCATTCAGCAGCTCGGTATAACCTTTTAACTCTCCACCAAAAACATTTTTGAATCCGGCCATCATGTCTCGACCGACATGTTTGGAGCGCACAGTGTTTCCACTGACCATACCAAGATGTTTAACAATGGTTTTACCGGGTACGGTTTCGACGTTGGTGACTGTCAGAATTGGCATATCAATCTATCCTTGTTTTTTTAAGTTATTCCCTGAGCAAATCTAGCAACTTGTGGCGCCACTGGAAAGTGCTGCGGCTCTATTATTTTTAAATTTTTACTACTCAATATATTTTGAATAATGTTGCGCTGCGACACCATCGTCATACCATGCGGCTCTCTCGGGCCAGAATATATTGGCCTGTGGCTTCATATCAGGAGCATCATTTAGTGACCCCGCAGGCACAAAAACTATTTTGCCGTTTAACGATAAGAAGGGAACGCGGCAGCCACATTCTTCGCAAAAGGCATTCGATATATGCCGACCTTCAACGTCGTGTCTTTTAATCTTTTCTGTTCCGCTGAGCCAAGTGATTTTCTCGGGTTTTGCAAAGAGATTGGATGCGTGAGCCGAGCCAGAAAGCTTTTGACACTGCTCACAGTGACAGAGCTGAAATAGCCGGAAGTCGTTTTCGATTTCAAATGTGACTGCACCACAAAGGCAGCCGCCGCTTAATTTGTCCATCAAATTCCTTCACTCGATTTTGAGGTTGCCACCATTTTACGGACGATTTAATTAGGGTCATTGACCCGCTCATATTCTACCGGGCTGACATAGCCCAGATAAGAATGCCGTCTTTGCCG
>Ga0209251_1000026_pt1 | contig 123048 bp, 127 predicted proteins | sample SaaInlV_100m_DNA_6_FD_184665 | JGI IMG/M metagenome (GOLD analysis project Ga0209251, IMG submission 184665) | Marine microbial communities from expanding oxygen minimum zones in the Saanich Inlet - Saanich Inlet SI073_LV_10m_DNA (SPAdes) (version 2) | ecosystem: Environmental > Aquatic >...
TATCTCCATGTTGCCCGTACCTTTAAATTCTTCATAAATAACTTCATCCATTTTTGAGCCAGTATCAACCAGAGCAGTAGCTAAAATGGTTAGACTTCCGCCCTCTTCTAAGTTTCTTGCAGCACCAAAAAATCTTTTTGGTCTTTCAAGAGCATTTGAATCAACACCACCACTTAAAATTTTACCTGAAGCGGGCTGAACAGAGTTATAAGCCCTTCCTAAACGAGTGATAGAGTCTAAAAGTATTACAACATCTTTCTTATGCTCAACAAGTCTTTTTGCTTTCTCTATAACCATATTTGCTACTTGTACATGTCTCGTAGGCGGCTCATCAAATGTACTAGCTACTACCTCGCCCTTAACTGTTCTCGACATTTCGGTAACTTCTTCTGGTCTCTCGTCTATTAATAAAACAATAAGCTCCACCTCAGGATTATTACTTTTGATCGAGTGAGCAATACTCTGAAGCATTAATGTTTTACCTGCTTTTGGCGGTGAAACTATCAGACCCCTTTGGCCCTTTCCTATAGGTGCTATTAAATCAATAATTCTTGATGAAAGATCTTCTTTGGAGCCACTACCTTGTTCAAGGGAAAGTCTTTCATTTGGAAATAATGGAGTTAGGTTTTCAAATAAAATCTTGTTTTTTGTTTTTCTTGGGTCTTCACCATTAATAGTATCAACCTGAATTAACGCAAAGTATCTTTCCTTATCTTTAGGGGTTCTAATTTTCCCAGCAACAGAATCTCCCTTTCTTAGATTAAATTTTCTTATTTGGCTAGGCGAAACATATATATCATCTTCACCTGCGCAATATGAGCCCTCAGGAGATCTTAAAAAACCAAAACCATCATTTAATATTTCTAAAACACCGCCACCATATATATCAACACCTTCAGAAGCTTTGAATTTAAAAATCTTGAATATTATTTCTTGTTTTTTAAGTCTTCCCACATCTTCTAATCCAAGGTCTTTTGCAATATCAACGAGCTCGCTGATTGGTTTAACTTTAATTTCGGTTAGGTTCATTTGGTTTCCCTATGTATTAGTTATATTTGGATTTTTGAGAATTATTGGAAATATATAAATCAGATCTTTAAAAAATCATAAATCTTTTTGAGCAAAGATGCAAAACAAATGACTTCTTATTTAGCTTTTGTAATAAATTCTTCAAGTTGCTGCTTAGTCAAGGCTCCGACTTCTGTGCCAATAGCCTCACCATTTTTAAAAAGCATTAGTGTTGGTATCGACCTAATACCATATTTCACTGCCGTATCTCTGTTAGAGTCAACGTCCATTTTACAAACCATAATATCTGTATTTTCGTTAGCTATCTCTTGAACTGTAGGAGCTAGTTGTTTGCAAGGCCCGCACCATTCTGCCCAAAAATCAACCAATACAGGTTTATCGGAATTTAATACATCAGTATCAAAGTTATCTTGGTTTACTATATTTACATTACTCATTATTTGTTTAACTCCTTGGAAATTTCTTTTGCTGCATATGTAAGAATCGCATCTGCACCCGCTCTTTTAAAGCATAAAATTGATTCTAGCATAACTTTATTATCTAACAAGCCATTCTCAATAGCATGCTTCAACATGCTGTATTCTCCGCTAACTTGATATGCAAATGTTGGAATTTGAAATACTTCTTTAACCTTAGATATTATGTCTAAATAGGGCATGCCTGGTTTTACCATTACTATATCTGCACCTTCATTAATGTCCATTGCAACCTCATGGATAGCCTCATCAGAGTTTGCTGATGACATTTGATAGGAAGATTTAGAACTATTGCCAAGTTTAGAAGATGATTTCACTGCTTCTCTAAAAGGACCGTAAAAGCTAGAACTATATTTAGCTGCGTAAGACAAAATAATAGTATTTTTAAAGTTGCTTTCCTCTAATGCCTCTCTTATAAATTTTACTCTTCCATCCATCATGTCAGACGGAGCAATAATGTCTGCTCCAGCATTTGCTAGACATAACGCCTGTTTTACAAGAGCGCTTACCGTTGAATCATTATCTACATAGCCATCAATAAGAACTCCGTCATGGCCATGATTTGTATAAGGATCTAAAGCGACATCAGAGATAATAATTAAATCTGGATAATGTTCTTTGATAAGTTTTATAGCAGAGCATGCTAAGTTATTTTCATTGAAAGCCTCTGAGCCTGCTTCATCACGCTTTAATGAATCAATTACAGGAAAGATTGCTATGGATTTTATGCCCAGTTCGCATATCTCGCGAACTTCTTTTATTAAAACATCTAGCCCATATCTAAAGACATTTGGCATCTTGTCAATCTCTTCAATTCCATCAGAGTCTTTTACAAAAATAGGCTGTATCAGATCATCTGTTGTGATTTTATTTTCATCAACAATATCTCTTATAAAAGAGTTTGATCTAAGCCTTCTTAATCTTGTGAGTGGAAATTTTCTATTTAACATATTTAATCAGTAACAGCGCCAAGGCTTGCAGATTTTACACTTTTTGCATATTTTGACAAAACTCCTTTTGATGGAGGTGTTTTTGGATTCTTCCACAAGGCAAGTCTTGAGTTAATTTCATCATCATTAATATTTAATGTCAGTTGGTCATTGTCAGCGTCAATTGTAATTCCATCACCATCCTCAATGATAGCGATAACCCCGCCATCAGCAGCTTCAGGAGTTATATGCCCAACAACAAAACCATGAGTTCCACCAGAAAATCTTCCGTCAGTAATAAAAGCAACTTCATTGCCTAGGCCTTGGCCCATTATTGCAGAAGTAGGTTTAAGCATTTCTCTCATACCAGGTCCGCCCTTAGGACCCTCATACCGAATAACTACTACGTCACCAGCCTTTATATCTTTTGAAAGGATTGCCTCAACCCCTTCTTCTTCTGAATTAAACACTCTTGCGGATCCAGTAAATGATGTACCTTCTTTGCCAGTTATTTTTGCAACAGCTCCGTCCTTGGCAAGATTGCCATAAAGTATTCTTAGATGACTATTTTCTTTTATTGGATTGCCAAAAGCTCTAATAATATCGTTATTTTTATATGGCTTAACATTTTCAAGATTCTCTCCAAGAGTTTTGCCAGTTACTGTAATGCAATCTCCATTTAAGATACCTTTTTCAAGCATCATTTTCATTAAAGGCTGAATGCCGCCTGTAGCATTAAGCTCGGACATGAAGTGCTTTCCAAAAGGTTTTAAATCAGCCAGTACAGGTGTTTTTTTACCTATCCTTGTGAAGTCGTCAAGGCAGATTTTAACCCCAATAGCATCAGCCATAGCTATTATATGTAGGACTGCGTTTGTTGAGCCACCAAGAGCTATGACAACAGCAATAGCATTTTCAAAAGCTTCTTTTGTCATGATATCTGAAGGCTTAATATCATGGTTTAGTAAATTTAGAATTGCTTTGCCTGCGTCTCTGCAATCAGATTTTTTATCACTCGATACAGCATCTTGGCTACTGCTTCCAGGCAAACTCATTCCCAAAGCCTCTACTGCAGATGCCATTGTATTAGCGGTATACATCCCACCGCATGAACCCGGGCCTTTAACAGAGATTTTTTCTACATGAATCAGCTCATGCTCAGGAAGATCACCCTTTGAAAATTCACCTGTTTTCTCACATACTGTAACGTAGTCAGTATTCTCACTACTTGGTTTAATAGAACCTCCATATACAAAAATAGACGGGCGATTTAGCCTTGCCATACCAATAATGCAGCCAGGCATATTTTTATCACAGCCCCCAATAGATATAACGCCATCGTAACCAAGGCAGCCAACTACTGTTTCGATTGAGTCTGCAATGACCTCTCTTGAGACTAATGAATACTTCATTCCTTGAGTTCCCATGGAAATACCATCTGATACTGTTATGGTATTGAATAAAACTCCTTTTCCGTCTGCACTATTTACAGCAGTCTCTACGACCTCTGCCAATTCATTTATATGCATATTACAAGGTGTTACTTTCGCACCTGTTGATGCAATTCCAACAAGAGGTTTTTTAAAATCTTCCGAAGTGAAGCCCACTCCTCTGAGCATTGATCTTGAAGCAGATTGATTTGGTCCATCAACTAAATCTTTTGAGTACTTTCTATTCATAATACCTAGCCTGATGCATAACTTAAGGCAGCATTCAGTAGCCTTTTTGTATAATCTTCTTTTGGAGAATCAAAAACATCTTTAGATGGCCCAGCTTCAATAATTCTTCCTTGCTTCATTACAAAAATAGTGTCTGACATTGATCTAATAACTTTCAAGTCATGGCTTATAAATAGATACGTTAGAGAGTACTCATTTTGCAAGTCTTTAAGAAGTTTTATGACCTGTATTTGAATGGAACGGTCTAATGCCGATGTAGGTTCATCTAAGATCATAAATGCTGGACTCATAATAAGTGAACGCGCTATAGCAATTCTTTGCCTTTGACCTCCTGAAAACTCATGAGGATACTTAGACTTATCAGATGGGTTTATACCCACGTCATTTAATACCTTATCAATTTTTTTATTCTTCTCTTCTTTAGAGAAAGCAAAGTGGACTCCCAAACCTTCGCCAACTATCTCTCCAATTGTCATCCTTGGAGAAAGTGAACCATAAGGATCTTGGAAGATAATTTGAATATCTTTTTTTAATTTTTTTGTTTGTTGTGATGTGTTTTTACCAATATCCTTACCATCGTAAATAATATTGCCTTCATAGGGTATTAAGTTTGCAATAGCTCTTCCAAGGGTTGATTTTCCAGACCCTGATTCGCCCACAAGGCCAATGGTTGAATTTTCTTTAATCAAAAAAGATATATCTTTTACAGCATGAAAAGATTCCTTTTTAAAAGGATTTGACGAAGGTATATTATAAAAAACATTTAAGTTTTGTATTTCTAGCAAAGTTAAATCATTTGTTGAGAAATTTTCTTTGGGCTGAGGCTCTGCATCTAACAATTTTTGAGTATATTCATGCTGAGGATTTTCAAATACAGTTTTTGTATTTCCCTTTTCAACAATCTTACCATCTTTCATAACACAAACTTCATCAGAGAACTTTTCCACTAATCCAAGGTCATGTGTAATGAAAAGAATTGACATTCCAAGCTCTTTTTGAAGCTTAGTCATCAAGTCTAATATCTGGGCTTGTATTGTTACATCAAGAGCAGTAGTTGGCTCGTCTGCAATCAAAAGATCGGGCTTATTAACAAGGGCCATTGCAATCATTATTCTCTGCCTTTGACCTCCAGATAGCTCATGTGGATATGCTGTAAACCTTCTATCAACATCATCAATTTCAACTAATCTCATTAAATTTTTAGCTTCATCATCAGCCTCAATTTTAGATTTTTTTGAATGAAGAAGAATTGATTCTGTAATTTGATTACCTACTCTATGGTAAGGGTTTAGAGATGTCATTGGCTCTTGGAAGACCATAGAAATAATATTGCCACGTATTTTAATAAGTTCACTATTTGGTGCATCTATAACCTCCTTATCATTAAAAAGAATTGAGGAAGCCTTTGAGTAAGAAGCCTGTGGTCTTGGAAGCAATTGAAGAATTGACATTGCCGTTACAGACTTTCCTGAGCCTGATTCACCCACAAGAGCTAGGGTTTGATTTCTTTCAATATCAAAGCTAATTCCATCAACTGCTAGGAAACTTTTATCTCTTACCTCAAAACTAATACTAAGGTCTTTAACCTTTAAAATTTTACTCATAATATTTTCTTATATTCATCTAAAAAATTATCTACTGCTAATTTTGCTTTCTTTAGTTTACTCATAGAAGCAAAGCCATGAATTAATGATGGATAATGCAGTTGGTGAATATTAATATGTTTTTGATGTAATAGGTAGGCATATTTCTCCGCCTCATCACACAAAGGATCGAATCCAGCAGTGACAATAATAGATTTTGGAAATTTATCCTTTTGAAATACTCCTGTCAAAAGATCAAAGCAGGGGTTGTTATTGTTGACATTATTGTCAGACAATTTTTTCCATATCCATCGCATATTTGAGGCAGTCAAAAAATAATTGGATTCAAAGAGCTTAAATGATTCTGTTTCACAACCCGGACTAATCATTGGATAGATAAGCAACTGGCTATCTGGAAGTGGTAAATTATCTTGACTTAACTTGTATGACAAAGATGCAGCAAGGTGTCCGCCTGCGCTATCTCCACATAGGCTTATATTTTTTGGCAAAATCCCTGAATTCAATAGCCACTCATATGATGTCATGGCATCATCTAATGCAATAGGAAATTTATTTTCTGGCGATAATGAATAGTCTAGCGAATAGATTTCTGCCCCCAAATAAGCAGAATAATACATTAATAGCTCATGATGTGTTTCGATACTACCAAACGCGTACCCTCCTCCATGAAAATATAGAATTGATTTATTGGTGCGCGATTTAGATGGTAAGTATTTCCTTACTCTTAACTTAGATTGGCCTATTTGAATGTCCTCAAATAAAATACTTTGGATTGGCCTTGCCACAGTAGATATAAAACTAGCTCTTGACTCATAAGATGATCTGATTCTTGGGATATCAATATTTACTATTTCATCTAGATCTTTTGTTGGTATGAAATTAATAAAAATTTTAGTTTGAGAATCTAATACATGCCCGCGTGAGACGGTCTTGTTAAAAATTCCAATAAACTCAAAAAACCATGCTGGTAAAAAAAAGAAAAAATTTAAAATTAATTTTTTAAACATAGTTACTACTTTAAACTTTTAATCACAAATTTTCTTCCTTTTGATTGATACAAAGTTTATTATTTTGAGATGTTAAAAGCATTTAAGATTATGGTGGCAGCTATCCTTATAACTCACACAAGTTATGCAAGTGCCTTTCTTGATAAAAATGAAGTTATTTTAAATGCATCTGAGGCTTTTGCTATCTCAGGTTTTAAAAAAAATAATATTGTAGATATTAGTTGGACTATCGAAAATGGTTACTATATGTATAAAAAATCATTTAAGCTCAGTAATCCAAATAACGAATATAGCTTTCAAATTTTAAGCTCAAATGAATCAACTTTTAATGATGAATATTTTGGAGAAGCTCAAATATTTAAGGGGCAGCTTTCCCTTCGCTTTGAATTAGAGAAAGACTTCAATATGGATAGTATGTTGGTATACTTTCAGGGATGTTCAGAATCAGGGTTTTGCTACCCATTACAAAAATTAAATCTGTCCGATATAATCTTTTAAGTTCTTGAAAAATTATTTTAAAATCTGTTAAAATCTGTAATATGAAAATTTTACTTGTCAATGGACCAAATTTGAATCTTCTCGGAAAAAGAGAAAATAGTCACTATGGCGATATTGATCTTAAAAAAATTGAAAGTAACCTTAGTGACTTAGCTCAAATGCATAAAAGTGAAATTAGTTTTTTTCAAAGCAATGCTGAGCATGAAATAGTTGATGAAATACAAAAATATATTGATGGAAGTATTGATTCAATTATTATAAACCCAGGAGCCTTTACGCATACAAGTATTGCAATAAGAGATGCTCTGCTTGCTGTAGATATTCCTTTTTATGAAGTACATATTTCAAATATATTTTCAAGAGAAGAATTTAGACATCATTCATATTTCTCGGACAAAGCAACTGGTGTAATATGTGGGCTTGGAGCTGCAGGGTATGAATATGCGCTCCTTGATGCAATTTTAAAATTTAAATAATAATTATGGATATAAGAAAAATAAAAAAACTAATAGAGATGCTGCAAGAATCAGATCTCACTGAAATAGAAGTTGGTCAGGGGGATGAATCAGTTAGGATTAAAAGAGGTGGAGCCTCTCAAATTTTAACCACCACTCCATCAAGTAACCAATATACTGCAGATGTTCAAGTTGCACCTCAACAACTGACACCTCAGGTAGAAACAGTATCTGGCCACACAGTGAAGTCGCCTATAGTTGGTACTTTTTATAGGAGGCCCGGGCCAGACAAGAACCCATTCATAAAAGTTGGTGATGCGGTAGAAGTTGGTGATGTTTTGTGCATTATTGAAGCCATGAAAATGATGAACGAAATTAAATCTGAATATAGTGGAAAAATAACTGCTATAAATGCTGAAGATGGCGATCCAATTGAGTTTGATCAACACATAATAACAATAGAATAAAATGTCTTATAAAGTTCTCATTGCTAATAGAGGAGAGATAGCCCTGCGTGCCATGAGAGCATGCAAAGAATTAGGCTTGCAAACCGTTGCAGTTTACTCAAATGCTGATAAGGATCTTAAACATTTAAAGTTTGCAGATGAAACTGTCTGCATCGGCCCAGCTTCCCCAAAATTAAGTTATTTAAATGTTGCATCTATTTTATCTGCGGCTGAATTAACTGAGGCAAATGCTATTTATCCAGGATATGGGTTTCTTGCAGAAGATCCTAATTTTGCAGAAATGTGTGAAAAGAGCGGCTTTAAGTTTATTGGCCCAAGTTCAGACATTATTAGAAGAATGGGAGATAAGATTACCGCTAAGACACTGGCTGAAAAATCAGGGATTCAAATTGTTCCTGGGTACAAAGGCGATTTGCCTAAAGATAAATCAGAACTATCAAAAATTGTCGATCAAATAGGATATCCAATCATGATCAAAGCCACAGCAGGCGGTGGCGGAAGAGGGATGAGGATGGTAAGAGATGAGTCTGAATTATTTAATTCTCTAGAGGTTACCGTTCAAGAGGCTCTTAATGCATTTGGTAATGGAACTGTTTACCTAGAGAAATTTATTGAGAATCCAAGACATGTTGAAGTTCAAATTGTTGGCGATGGAAAAGGTGGAGCAATACATCTAGGCACTAGGGATTGCAGTATGCAAAGAAAACATCAAAAAATTATAGAAGAAGCACCGGCGCTTGATGTGAATGAAAAATCCCTTCAAAAAACACTTAATGCTTGTGTAGAGCTATGTAGGGAAATTAAATATGAAGGAGTGGGGACTATAGAGTTTCTTTATGAAAATGAGGAATTTTACTTTATTGAAATGAATACTCGTATTCAAGTAGAGCATCCAGTTACGGAGATGATAACAGGTTATGACCTTGTAAAAGCCCAATTAAGAATAGCTTTGGGAATGGAGATTAAGCTAGATCAAAGTGAGATAAATTTTAAAGGGCATGCTATTGAGTGCAGAATAAATGCTGAAGATCCAAGAACTTTTCAACCATCTCCAGGGTTGATTACTAAAATGCATACACCTGGTGGATTTGGCATTAGATATGATTCTCATATTTATGGAGGATACAAAGTACCTCCATACTATGACTCACTATTGTCAAAAATAATAACGCTTGCGAATACAAGAGAGTCTGCAATAAAAAGAATGCTGAGCGCTCTTGATGAATTTTTTGTTCAAGGAATAAAAACAAATCACTCTCTTCACCAAGATGTGCTAAATGACAAAACTTTTAAGGAAAATAAACACACCATTAATTATCTTGAAAGAGAATTTTTGCCCAATAACTATGAGTGAATATAGCCCATCTAAAATTGAAGAATCTATCCAAAAAATATGGAAAGACGAAGAGCGCTTTAAATCAGTACCGGATGATAGGGAGAAATTTTATTGCTTATCAATGTTTCCCTACCCTTCTGGCAAGTTGCATATGGGTCATGTTAGGAACTATACAATTGGCGATGTTATCTCTAGGTATAAAAAAATGCAGGGATTTAATGTATTTCAACCAATGGGGTGGGATGCTTTTGGGCTGCCGGCTGAAAATGCTGCAATAGCAAATAAAGTAAGTCCTTCTGAATGGACTAAACAGAATATTGAATATATGAAAGGTCAATTAAATTCTCTTGGTCTTGGATATGATTGGTCTAAAGAATTAAGAACTTGCGAACCTACTTACTATAAATGGGAACAACTTCTTTTTAAAAAATTCCACGAAAAAGGGCTCGTTTATAAAAAGAAATCTTTTGTAAACTGGGATCCAGTAGATGAAACAGTTCTTGCAAATGAGCAGGTTATAGATGGCAAAGGTTGGAGGTCAGGTGCTCAAGTCGAGATTAAAGAAATTGATCAATGGTTTATCAAAATAACAGACTATGCAGATGAATTATTAGACTCTTTAGATGGACTTGATTGGCCAGAAAATGTAAAAACTATGCAAAGGAATTGGATTGGCAAATCTAATGGTGCACATATCAAGTTTAAGATTGAAAACTCTGATGAGTATCTAACTATATTTTCTACAAGACCCGATACTATATTTGGAGCGAGTTTCTTGGCTATATCACCTCAGCATGAAATTGCTATTAATCTAGGTAAAAAAAATTCAGATGTAAAAAGCTTCTTAAATAAATGCAAGGAAGTTAAGGCAGCGGAAGCTGATATGGCAAAGGCAGAAAAGCTTGGAATTAAAACAGGCTTAAATGTAATTCACCCATTAACAGGAAATAAAATACCGCTATGGATAGGTAATTTTGTTCTACTTGATTATGGTACTGGGGTTGTGATGGGTGTTCCTGGTCATGATCAAAGAGACTTTGAATTTGCTTCCAAATATGATTTGGACATCAAGCAAGTTATCAGTGGTAAGCCTGATGAATTGCCCTTACTTGAGAAAGGAAAACTTCTAAACTCAGGAAATTATGATGGTCTTGAATCAGAAGAGGCTATTTCAAAGATTATTGAAGAGCTTAAAAGCAGTGATCTTGGGGAAGGTTTAGTTCAATTTAGATTAAGAGATTGGGGCGTAAGTAGGCAAAGGTACTGGGGATGTCCTATACCTGTTTTATATAAAGATGGTGTTCCATCGCTTGTCGATGAAAGTGAGCTGCCTGTTGAGCTTCCAAAACTTCCCGAAGGATCAGGGCCAATTCCACTCAGTCAAAATGATGACTTTATTAACTCCAAAATAGGATATAAAAGAGAGACGGATACTTTTGATACATTTATGGATTCCTCTTGGTATTATGCAAGGTTTCCATCTGCTGACAATGATGATCGGGTATTCGACAAAAACTCAAATTACTGGCTACCTGTAGATTTATATATTGGAGGTATTGAGCATGCAATTCTTCATCTGCTTTACTCAAGATTTTTTCACAAGGCCCTAAGAGACCTTGGTCTTGTTAATGGCGATGAGCCATTTAAGAAGCTACTAACTCAAGGTATGGTTTTGAAAGATGGTGCTAAGATGTCAAAATCTAAAGGAAATACAGTTGATCCTCAAGCATACATTGATAAGTATGGAGCAGATACTGTGAGGCTGTATATGATGTTCACCTCTCCACCAGAACAAAGCCTTGAATGGTCTGAAGCCTCCGTTGAAGGCTCCTCAAGATTTCTAAAAAAATTATGGTACTTAATTGATGGTCGAAAATATACATTAATTAATGAGCCTCAGTCTTTAAATAAAGATGAAAAAAAATTAAGAAGAAAGGCTCATATTTCTTTAAATAAAATCATGAATGACTATGAAAATAGGCATTCATTCAATACTGCAATTGCAGCAATTATGGAGCTTTTTAATTCAATACCTGAATCATTTAAAGAAGATGATGCAAGTGAGACTGAAATATTTTGCTTAAATGAGGCAATAATATTTATCCTTACAGCAATTCATCCAATAGCACCGCATCTTTCTGAGTATTTGTGGAATAATTTTACAGCTGGCATGCTTGGAAATATTGATACTTCTTGGCCATCTACAGATAAGGCCCTTATGGAAGCAGAAAGCTTTCAACTTGTAATTCAAGTAAACGGAAAAGTTAGGGGCAAGATTGAAATTGATAAAAATTTGCCACAAGATGAAGTGGAAAGTGTTGCTAAAGAAGTCGAAAATATTAAAGCCAATTTAGAAAATCAAACTATAAGAAAAGTTATTTATATCAAAGAGAAAATTATTAATTTTGTGATATAAAATATCTAATGATGTTTTCAAGACAAAAATATATATTCATTTTTTCACTAGTATTAATGATGAGCTATGGCTGTGGCTTCATGCCGCTTCAAAATACAAATACAAAAATAAATTTCACCATTGCAAAAGACTTACCAAAGAGCTTTAAGGCAAAAATACTTGCTATACCGAATCATGAGGAGTCTAGCAAATTGGAAGTAGCTGTTAATAGCTATGATTTTAAAAAATATGAAGTATTTGGAGGGGTTTCAATTAGATCTCTTGAGGGCGAGTTAAAACTTAGTTTAAGTATTTCAATAAGTTCAAAAAACGGCATTATTAAAACTAAAAATTTTGTAGTAATGAAAAGATATAAGACAAATGAGTTAAATCCTTTTTCACAAAACGAAGCTGTAAAGCTACTAAGAGATCAAATGGAAGATAGCTTAATTGAGCAAATAATGCTTGAGGTAAATTTAATTGAAATGTGACGGCCTTTCATATCAAAAATATATTAACAAAGGCCTTAATATATTCTTTCTCTTTGGTCCTGAAGTAGTCCTAAAAAATAATGCTAAGGACGATATAAGGGTACATCTTGCTGCTCAAGGGTTTGTTGAAAAAAAAATTGTAAAAGATAAAGAAATTGATCGCTTAGATAAAGTTATTACTGAAAGCATAGGAGGATCTCTTTTTGCATCTAAGATAATAATAGAAATATCACATACTAAAGGAAAAATACCGGAGTCAATTCAGTCCATAGCAGATATGGACTATGTTAGATCAAGAGATGATATAGCTATCATTATTGATTCTCATGTTGATAAGGTGGGCAGTTCTTTAAAATGGTTTAAGAAAATGGAAGAGATTGCTCTTATTATTGAATCTAAAAAACTTAAATCCTTTGAAGAAAAAATTTGGTTAAAACAACAACTTAGTTTCATAGATAGCTCAAAAAGATCAGATCTTGTAAATAAAATTTCTGCATTAAGCTCTAGCAATCTTGTTGCTCAGCAAAATGAAATAAAACTCCTTAAATTAATGAGCTCACCTGAAAATATCTATAACAATGAACCTATGAAGGATCAGGCTGAGTTTATGCCATTTGAATTAGAGGATAGAATTATAAAGGGGGATGTAAAAGGCGCGATTAGAATAGTGAGCTCAATTAAAGAGCTTGAAAGTCATTATGCAGCTCTATTGGTATGGGTAGTGGGTAAAATTATCAACAACGCAGCATCTGCAATGCAGTCATCAAGACCTGATGCTGCTCTAATTAAACTAGGCGTTTGGAATAATAAAGTTGGTGATTACAAAGCTCTAATGTCTAAATTTGAACTCAAGGATATGATTAATTTTCAAAAAAAAGTATTTCAATTAGATCTTTCAAACAAGGGCATCAATAAAGCAAATTTTTGGGAAAGATTAACTGATTTAATTATGGAGCTGACTAGAGATTGAAGAAATTTTTATTAAATGCTAATTTGCATTTTTTAAAAAGAGCATTTTCATCGCTAATACTATGCTCAAGGTTATCAATATCATAGATCTCAGCCATCCCTTTGGTTGAGCTAGTTAACCAAATTTTAGTAGCTTGAGAAAGAGTATCAATACTAAAGTCATCCTCAATAACATCGATGCCATTTTTTTTAAAAATATCAATTGACATACTTCTTGTGATGCCCGGAAGGATGTTGTTATTTAACTTTGGAGTGCAAACTTTATCATTATTAATAAAGAAAATATTTGAGGCTCCTGCCTCAGTAATATTTCCAAATTTATGCATAATAATTTCATTACAGCCTTTGCGATGTGCTTGATTCATCATCAAGGTATTTGGAAGAAGTGAGGTTGATTTAATATCACACCTTCCCCATCTAATATCGTCGCAAACTAAAACTTTAAATTTTTGATCATCAAAAGCATGATTTTTTACGTATCCAAAATATTCAATTTCAATATTGTTGTGATAAATATGATTTCTTATCTGATCTACTCCTCGAGATACTTGATAGTAAACATATCCATTTTTAAATTTACAAGATTCAATGAGTTGTGATATTTCCCTCGAAGCTAGAGACTGATCTATATCAATATCTATGGCATTTGCACTTCTTTGAAGCCTGGCAAGATGCTCACCAAAACCAATAGCAGTACCTTCAAAAAAAGGTACAACTTCATATACGCTATCTGAGAAAGTATATGCTCTGCTAAGCGGAGAAACTTGAATATTATCTAAAGAGTCAAAATTACCTTGATAGACTGCGTTAATTTGATCCATTATCATTTAATCCGAATAAGCTCATTACCCATAGAATAAACTTAGACCATACTCTTCCAAAAAAACCTTTAGAATCGATATTTTCCAACGCGACCAGATCCTCTGAGTAGACCACTTCATCACCACTTACTATTTCCAGCGAGCCAATCAGCTCTCCTTTTTTTATAGGTGCCTGTATATTATTTTTATGCTTATAGTTTATTTTAAGATCTTTAAAAGAAGTTCTTGGCAATGTTAAGGAGACATCTTTTATGACTCCTATTTTTAATGAATCAGCTAAACCACCCCAGACTGTAATTTCTTTAAGTTGCTGATCAGCAGAAATTACTTTTTGTGTCGCAAAAAACCTGAAGCCATACTCTAATAGTCTTTGGGTATCAGAAAATCTATCCTTATCAGAGTTGCTACCAGCAACAACTGTTATAAGTCGCATCCCGCCTCTTTTTGCAGACCCTACTAAACAATAACCGGCCGCATCAGTGTGACCTGTTTTAACACCATCAGCTGACTCATCACGCCATAATAATTTATTTCTATTCAGCTGTTTTATATTATTAAAAGTAAATTGTTTTTGCTTATACAAAGAATATTCTTCTGGAAATTTATTTATGTAGTTTGATGTCAAATTTGCCAAATCTTTTGCTGATGAAAAGTGATTTTCGCTTGGCAGCCCAGTTGCATTTTGGAAAAGTGTATTATTCATCCCAAGCGATGCTGCATAAGCATTCATTAAGTCTACAAAGCCCTCTTCAGTGCCTCCTGCATATTCAGCTATTGCTACAGAAGCGTCATTTCCAGATTGGATCATTATTCCTTTGAGCAAGTCTGATACTTTAACTCTTTTGCCAGCCTCTATGAAAGTTTTAGAGCCTTGCATCTCCCAAGCCTTTTCGCTAATCAAAACATCGTCCTCTAATGATATTAAGCCATTAGATATTTGATCAGCAACAACGTAGCTAGTCATGATTTTTGTCATGCTTGCTGGTTCAATTGGATTTTCAGAATTAAATTCAGCAATTACAGTCCCAGTATTTGGTTCAAGCAATATATAGCTTTTTACGTTAAGAGGTGGGGAGTCTGGAACAAAGCTCTGTGACTCTGCAATTGAGGAAAATAGTATTATTGATGTTAAAAGTAGTTTTTTCATTTTTTTAGCTCTTCTGATAAGTAATATACTGCCATTGCGTAAAAGTGGCTAATATTATATTTAGTAATTGCAATAAAATTATCATCTCCGATGAAATATAAATCTTTTTTCTTTCTTACTAAGATTTTTTGGTCTGCAAATAATTTATTTTCATTTTTGATATTATTTAAATTAGCCAAGCTTTTGGTTGATAAATCATTTTGCAAGGCTATATCGGATAAAGTATCTCCGCTTTTAACAATATAATATATATCTTCTCCCTCAGAAAATAATAGAGGAATAAATTTATTTGAGGCAGGGTTTGGAGTGTATGTAAGCCTTGGCGTATTTAGCTTTACTTCCTGAATTATCTTGCCATCCCTTTTCCAGCCACCCCTCTTAACAAGATAATTTGCTACGCTTCCAATCGCGTCATCAACCGAGCCAAATAGGTCAGCAACACCATCATCATCGTAATCAATCGCATACGATCTATAGCTTGATGAAATAAACTGGCCATAGCCCATGGCGCCAGCATATGACCCTTTAATTTTTAAAATATCTAGATTGTTTTCTCTTGTTAAAAGAAAAAAATTAATCAACTCACTTCTAAAAAATTTTGAGCGCCTTGGATAATCTAGACCTAAGGTGAAAAGACTGTCTATTACTCTATGATTTCCTTGAATTTTTCCATATCTGGTTTCAACACCAATAATTGCTGCAATTATTTCTTTAGGTACACCAAAATCATCCTCTGCTCTTTTTAGGGTTGCAAGATTTTTTTCTATAAAAATTTTACCATTTTGTATTCTCTTGTTTTCAATAAAAATTGCCTTATACCTATCCCAGGTAAGAGTAAACTCAGCTGGACTAGACATATCATCTAATATTTTTTGTTTTTTCTTGGCATTAAAAACTATCTCTTCGACATAGCTTTTTTCAAAATTATGGATATTTACAAGCTCCTCTACGAGATCATTTGAATCTGGGTGGTTTAAATAATTTGCAGTGCTATTGGCTGAAAAGAAAAGGATTATTATTGTAAAAAATTTATTCATCGTTGCATTAGTTTTTTGTGAGAAGCCATAGAGATTATAATCCCAAAAGCTATATAAAATGATAACAAAGATGACCCGCCTTTGCTTATAAATGGTAGCGGCATCCCGACTACTGGGATCAAACCCGTAACCATTGCCAAATTTATGAATAAGGTGGAAGCAAATACCAAGCTAAGACCCCCAATTGTCAACCTACAAAACCTATCTCGAGCATTAAAAGCTAAATACATACACCTTAATAGTATGAACATGTACACAGATAAAAGTATACATACTCCAATAAAGCCAAACTCTTCTGCTATAACTGCAAAAATAAAGTCTGTTTCTGTCTCAGGTAAAAAGTCTAGGTGAGACTGTGAACCTGCTTCAAAACCCTTTCCAGAAATTCCTCCTGAGCCTATGGCAATTTTAGACTGGGTAATATTCCACCCACTTCCAAAAGGGTCAGCGCTTGGATCAAGCGATGTCAATATCCTTTGCTGTTGGAAAGGCTGAAGAAAATTATTCCATAGAAATGGAAGTGATATAAGAAAGACTAAAACAGACGACCCTATAAATTTCCAACTAAGGCCTGCAAAAAATAAAATATAAATACCTGCCATTGAAACAACCAAGCTTGTACCTAAATCTGGTTGGCGAGCAATAAGAAAAAAACAAATGCCAATAATTAAAAGGCTTTTAAAAGTATTCCGTATATCTATAGGAATAGGTTTTTCAAATAAATATGATGCAAGATATATAGGCAGAGCTATCTTAACCAATTCAGAAGGCTGAAGGGTAAAAACTCCTAAATCCAGCCATCGCTTCGCTCCGTTAATTTCTTTTGCAAAAAGAATTGTTATTAAAACTAATAGCAAAGAGGTTACTAAAAAGATTAAAGATAATATCTTATATATATCTGGATCTGGTTGGCTCAATATGAACATCAAAAATATACCGAATCCTACAAATATTGCCTGTTTCATGACTATGTTGATATTGCCCTGTGATGCGCTATATAAGAAGAATAGTCCCATAACGGATAATAAAGTGATGGAGATAAATAGGTATTGATCAAAAAAAATAGTAAATCTTTTAAACGATGCTTGCTTCATTCTTTGATAAGTGAGTTGAGAACTTTAACGGCAACTGGGCCAGCAACAGAACCGCCACTTTCGGCATTTTCTATAACAACACTAATTGCATATTTTGGATTAGGCATTGGTGCAAATGCAATCATAATACCGTGGTCTCTTTTTAAAATATCTTCTCTTACAATTTCATAATCTTCCTTACTATCAAGGCTGACTAATTCAACAGTTCCAGATTTAGCGGCAATATTATAAGACTTTAAATTTTTTAATCTTTTTGCAGTACCTTTTGGATTTTCAATCACTCCAATCATGCTCTTATGAATTCTATCCCAATCTTCATTGGTGATATTAGATGCTTGGAGGACTAATATATCCTTATCTATACTATTATTAATTAAAGATAATTTTTCTAACGAGCCTTTATTGCCAATAAACGCGCTGTAAAAAGCTAATTGTGCTGGGGTTGCACTCAAATACCCTTGGCCAACACCCAAGTTCACTGAGTCACCTTTAAACCAACCAAAATTTAAGTTATTCATTTTCCATTGTGGGCTTGGTAATAAACCTTTCCCAGGATTGAAGCAGTCTGCACAAATATTTTTTCCAAAACCAAAGTTTGATAAATGATCGATAAGATCATTTATTTCTGATTGATATGCTAGTGAAAAAAAGAAGGTATTTGAGCTTTCTATTAGTGCGCTCTCAAGATTAATTGTCCCATGGCCGCCTTTTTTCCAACCTCGGTATATTCTTTGATCCTCAGGTAATACAAAAAAGCCAGGGTCGTCAATTGTGTAATCCCAATTTATAATTTTATTCTCCAGACCATAGAGCCCAATTGCAGGTTTGATTGCAGATGCTGGTGAGTAACGACCCTGAGAAACTCTATCAAAAAATGGTTTATCCTTATCACTTATAAGCTTTTCAAAATTTGCTGAAGATATGCCATTTGATATCTGATTAATTGAAAATGTTGGTGAGCTTAGATAGGTAATGATTGCACCTGTTTCGATTTCAACAACTACAACTGCACCCTTCCTTCCTGCCATGGCTTCAAAAGCAACCTTTTGAGCTTCTAAATCGAGTGATGTAAATGTGTCAAAGCCATCTTTGGGTTCAATAAAATCTATTTCCTTTAGAAGCTTTCCTTTTGCATCTACTTCAAAAATTCTCTCACCAAAAAAACCCCTTAAAGAGTCATCATATGTATTCTCAATTCCAGTTTTTCCAATCAAGTATCCATTTGCATATGTAAATAGCGTTTCTCCCAACGCCTTGCCTTGAGTATTGAGAATATCAGACATGTTTTCATTATCTGCACCGCCAACGAAGCCAAGAACATGTGAAAATAGATGAGGGTACTCGCTTTCTCTCCTATACCTTTTATCAATTATAGCCTCAGGAAAAAGATAGCCTCTTACCTCAAATCTTGCTATCTCTTCATTTGATAAAGACCTCTTAACAGCAAGCTCTCTATTGTAAATTGATCTATTCTCAAACCTTTCTAAAACATACTCCCGCTCCCCATCATCAATTAAAATAACTTCATTCAATCTATCTAAATAATTACTAATATTTTCTATTTGTGCCGGTTGAATTATTAAGTCATAACTGGGAACATTATTGATTAAAATATTTCCATTTCTATCGTAAATAATGCCTCTTTTAGGCTGAACTAAAAGAGATCTTGTTTTGTTTTTTATTGATGCAAGCTCGTAACTTGAATAACTATAAACTTGGAGATTATAGGTGCGATATATAAAAGCTGAGAATAAAATGCCAAAAAAAATATAGATAAGAATTAATCTACTTTTAAAAATTCTTTTCTCAATAAACCTATCTTCAATACCAATCATTTATGATAAGGAGAATTATTTAGAATTGAAAAAGATCTATAAATTTGCTCAACTAATAATATTTTAAAGAGTCGGTGCGGAAAGGTCATCTTTGAAATTGAAATTGAGGTATCCGATGAGTTAATTACTTTTTGCGATAAACCAAACGATCCTCCAATAAGAAAATTTGTTATTTTGTTTTTTTCGGAGCATTCTTTGATTAACTTGCTAAATTCAATACTATCAAGCTCCTTGCCATTTAAATCAAAAGCTATAGTAAATGAGTCCTGTTTTATTTTTGTAGAAATTAATTTTGATTCAAGAGATTTAACCTCAGAAATAGATCTTTTGGGGTGTTGTTGCCCCTTAATCATTTCAAATCTTAAGGAAAGATTATTTGGGAGCTGTTTCTTATAAGAGTCTATGCCCTCTGATTCCCATTTAGATAATTTATTAGATACGCTAATTATATTAAAAACCATTCAGGAGTTAGTTGAGAGCAAGGTATTCTCTCCCCATAGCCCCTCTAAATCATAAAACTCCCTGGTTTCAGATCGCATAAGATTAATTACTACTGACCCACAGTCAACAAGTATCCAGCCAGAGTCAGCAGTCCCCTCGCTTCCAATTATCTCAAAATTATTATCCTTAACCTCTTCAATAAGCTTATTAGAAATAGATTTTGCATGCCTATTTGAGTTAGCTGTAGCTATTATAATTTTATCTGCAAACGATGATATTCCCTCGATATCAAGCGACAATATATCAAGAGCCTTACTATTCTCTAAGGATTCCAAGCAAACGTTTATGATTTTATTTTTTGACAAAGCTGGTTATATATAATTTATGTAATCTTAAGATATACTAAATTAAATTCAATTAAAAAGATAAGTAAATTTGGAAATTTATGGTTTAAATTTTTTGTATGCATGGCTAGAGAATAATAGTTATATTTTTTTCTACCTTGGCATTCTTTCCATTCTTATTTTTGTATTCAGCATAGTTGGTTTAAGGCTATTCATCATAGCCATTCCATCAGATTATTTTATTAATAAAAAAAGGGTTTCTGCGCTAAAAAATCGCTCTATATTATTGTGGATAATTTATATAGTCTTTAAAAATATTATTGGTTACGTTTTTATTATTATGGGATTAGTTGCTTTAGTTTTGCCCGGCCAAGGCATTTTAATGATACTTATTGGTTTGATGATGAGTGATTATCCAAAGAAATTTGATTTAGAGAAAAAAATAATAACAATTAAGACTGTAAGAAAAGGCATTAATTGGATAAGAATTAAATCCAATGTTGATAAAATAAAACTTGATTAAAAAATTATTGGTCGTTCATTCTTTCAATACATTTTGACAAAATAGCAAAACGTTGCGATGCGTCAAATGCCTCTAGCAAGCTTTGCTTTTCTTCTGAGGTTAAAGGTATTAAACCTCCTAAGTGATATGCAATTGAATCTGCCGAATCAAAGTCGACCTCAATAGGCATCTCAAGAACCTTTGGGTGTTTCATTATTTGAGTAAGGATATTTATAAATTCTGGATATTCAGCAAGAATAGCTTGATCATCAACCTCAGGGTCAACCATAGCTTCAACATCTGCAATATTTAAACCATCCTCAAGCTGGCATATATTATTGATTGAAACTTTATGCTCTGACTTAACTGTTATCCCCAACAACCCATTTGGTAGATTATTGAAGTCGATTATTTTCACATAGGATCCCTTTTTGGAGATTAAGATATTATTTTTTACATTTCCTTCATCAAAAAAAGCAATAACGAAGCCTCTATTTAACTTCAAGGACTCTTTTATCATATTGATATATCTTGGTTCAAAAATTTGGAGTGATTGGATGCTACCCGGAAGAGCAACAGACTTTAAAGGGAATACTGGTACGTTAGTTTTTTTCAAGATGTGCAATTAGTGGGTTATAGATTTTAGAGCTATCTTTATTTGTCATTATTAAAATAATATCATATTGTTCAATACAACTCTTTGTGAACTTTATTGCTCCATCAAGCGTATCAAATATTTCATTTTTATAGCTTTCATTTATCACATTATGCTTATGATCTACCCAAATAGTTTTTGCCAAAGCATTTGAGGCCTCAAAAATATCATCACCGTGGAAACCTCCAGACATTGTGTTCGAGCCAAGCTCAACAATAGCAAAAATTCTTTTGTTATTGAAATTCTTACTGAGTGCGTCTGCAGTTAACTTAATAGCAGTTGGATGATGAGCAAAGTCGTCAAATATCTTAATATTATTATACTCACCTTTGAATTCAAGCCTTCTTTTAACACCTTTAAAATTCATAAGACTAGCTATGGATGCTTCAACTGAGATACCATTTTTATATGCTCCAAGTATTGCTGATGAGTAATTTTGAAGATTGTGATCGCCAATTAAAGGAAGATCGCCAAGGTAAAATTCTTGATCTAAGATTTTTAGGTATTTATTTTTTATATCTAAATTTATATTGCCGTTATTTATAGGCACCTTATTTGACCATATTCCTCGGCCTATGACGTCAGTAGTATTTTTATTGTCATTATAAAAAATTATATTACCTGAACTTGGGATGGTCTTAATTAAATGATGAAATTGCTTTTTAATATCCTCAAGGTCTCTAAAGATATCTGCATGATCAAACTCAATATTATTGATAATTAAAGTAGATGGCTTGTAATGGATGAATTTAGATCTCTTGTCAAAAAAGGCTGAATCATACTCATCCGCCTCAACAACAAAAATAGGATCACTTCCAAGATATGCAGATTTATCAGTTGAACTAGAAATGCCCCCAACAAGATACCCTATATCTCTTCCTTGAGATAAAAAAATATGACACAGCATGTATGAAGTTGTTGTCTTGCCATGAGTTCCAGAAACTGCAATGACAATTTTTTTAGCCAGCATTTCCCCAAGAATTTCAGGGCCAGATTTAAAGGGAAGTTTATTTTCAAGAATATATTCAACGGACTCATTTCCTCGGGAAAGCGCATTTCCAATTATATAAAGATCTGCATCTGGCAATGATGATGTCTTATATCCAGATATGAGCTCAATACCAGAATCCTTAAGCTGATCTGACATAGGTGGATAGAACTGCATATCAGAGCCTGAGATATGATGACCAGAGTTTTTTAAGATATGCGCGATACCTCCCATAAAGGTTCCGCATATGCCTAGAATATGTATTCTCATAATGGTTATAATACTTTGGATGTTTTAAATTTTAAATGCAAAGGTCTATTTTATGAAAAAAAATGCTTTTTATGCTCAATCTGGTGGTGTTACAGCAGTTATAAATGCAACGGCTGGTGCCCTTCTTCTTGAAGCTAAAAATCATAAAAATAAAATTGGTAAAGTTTTTGCAGGTAAAAACGGGATCTTGGGGGCTTTGCGTGAAGATCTTATAGATACATCTAAGGAAACTTCTGCTGGAATTGAATCACTTAGTTATAGACCTGGAGGTGTTTTTGGGTCTTGTAGATATAAATTAAAGGATATTAAAACAGATATTAATCAGTACAAAAGGCTAATAGAAGTTTTTAAAGCTCATAATATTGGCTATTTTTTCTATAATGGCGGCAATGACTCAGCAGATACTGCTTTAAAGGTTTCAAAAATAAGTAAAGAGATGGGGTATGAGCTTACTTGCATAGCTATTCCCAAAACTGTTGATAACGACTTGGTAATAACAGATTCATGCCCGGGGTTTGGTTCCGCTGCAAAATATATTGCTACCTCAACCTTGGAAGGATCCTTAGATGTTCAGTCAATGTCTGAATCATCTACAAAAGTTTTTATTCTTGAGGTAATGGGAAGGCATGCAGGATGGATGGCAGCATCAAGTGTTTTGGCAAGAAGTGAGCATCAAAGTGCTCCACATATTATCCTTCTTCCTGAAATAACTTTTAATCAAAAAAGGTTTTTGGATGAGGTTAGAGGTTGTGTTAAAAATGAAGGTTATTGTGTTGTAGTTGTATCTGAGGGTGTTAAAAATTATAGGGGTAACTTCCTTGCTGAGTCAGATACAAAGGATGCATTTGGGCATGCTCAGCTTGGAGGAGTAGCTCCATTTATATCTAGCCTGGTGTCTAAGAACCTTAAAATGAAAAATCATTGGGCTGTAGCTGATTACTTACAAAGGAGCGCAAGACATATAGCGTCACAAACTGACTTAGATCATGCACAGGCTGTTGGGAGGTATGCTGTAAAATATGCAGTTGAGGGAATGAATGGGACAATGCCTGTAATTAAGAGGTTGCCAACGAAATCTTATAGTTGGTCAATTGAGCCTGCACCTTTATCAAAAATAGCAAATCTTGAAAAAAAATTGCCGAAAAATTTTATAACAAAGAATGGTTTTGGTGTTACTAAAAAAGGTGTTGAGTATCTTCAGCCTCTTATCAAGGGCGAGGCTAAGACCGTTTTTAAGAATGGTCTACCTGAGATAAAAAAATTGAAGCTTGAGCTTGTAAAAAAGAAACTAGGGGCTTGGGATATTTAGTCATTGAGCTTATTGATGATATTGCTCACTTCATCTTGTAAGACTTTTTTATCATCTTGATTTAAAAACTCAGCCACCTCTACATCTTTGCCTTTTGATCTAAAACATAGCTTTGTAATTTCGTCAGATTTTTTATCTACTCGAAAGGAAGTAAATGTTCTAAATTCTTGCCAGCTATATTCTATTTTTTTTCTACCCTTTTGAATTAAAACTAAATCTTGAGATATAAAAATTTTTTGCTTCTGGCGACTCCAATTAAAGTTTAGATAAAATGCTGTTAATAAAATTGCTATTTCAAGGCCAGCAAATGGAAGTATTAAGACTGCTCCCACCAAAAAAAATACTGTCGCGATTCCAATGCAAACTATAGAAATGCTTAACAAAAATATGATTCTCGCAATTCCATTTAAGGATGAGTTTGGGCTAACATCTATTAAATAGCTGTCTTCACTAATTGTTTTAACAATAACCACGTTACAATAAATATATGAAAATAATTAATAAGTATGGTCATTATATAATGCCATTTTATATGCCTGCAGAATTTATTGTAAAAAAGGCAAAAGGTTCGCATGTCTGGGATACAGATGGGAAAAAGTTTATTGATCTTACTGCAGGTATTGCAGTTACAAGTCTTGGTCATAGCAATTCAGAATTAAATAATATTGTTTCCAAACAGACAAAGAGTCTTTGGCATTTATCAAACCTTTACATAAACGAGCCATCGGTAAGGTTGGCAAGCAAACTATGTAAAAATACTTTTGGAGATAAAGTATTTTTTTCTAACTCTGGGGCAGAAGCTATTGAGGCTGCTGTTAAGACAGCTCGAAAATACTCAACAAAAAAATTTCATTCGAAGAAAAATGAGATTGTGTCTTTTACAACTTCATTTCATGGGAGAACCTTAATGGGGATAACGCTTGCTCATTCAAAGGCCCTTGATAACGGCTTTGGGCCCTTGCCAAAAGGAATAAAAAGCCATAAATATAATTCAACCCAGGGCTTAGACAAAGTTATTTCAGATAATACTTCTGCAATTTTGCTTGAGGTTGTTCAGTGGCAATCCGGTATAACATCTGCAAATATTAAATTTATTGCTGAGCTAAAGAAGTTAGCAAAAAAACATAACGCATTAATAATTATTGATGAGGTTCAATCAGGTATAGGAAGAACTGGAAGCTTGTTTGCTTATGAGCAGTTTAAAATAAAACCAGATATAGTTTGCTTTGCCAAAGGAATTGCTAATGGCTTACCTTTAGGCGGAATTATAACCACCGATGAAGTGTCATCTTTCATGACCCCGGGACTGCACGGAAGCACCTTTGGCGGTAATCCTATTGCCTGTGCTGTTGGTGAGAAAGTTATAGATATTATTTCAAAAAAATCTTTTCTTAACAGGGTGAAGAAAAAAGAAAAATTGTTCTTAGGCCTCCTAAAAGATATAAATAATAACTTAAACATATTTAGTGAGGTGAAATCTAAGGGGCTTTGGTTAAGTGTTACCTTTTTAGAGGATTCAAACATAATGGTTGATGAGCTTATTACAAAATGTCATCAAAATGGGCTCATGATTTTAAAGGCGAATATAGATACTGTTAGGTTCTCACCGAGTCTTATAATTGAGGATATGCTTATAGAAGAGTCTATGCAAATATTTGAAAAGACCCTTACTCAGATTCAGAATCTTTAATTTTTTGCTCTTCTGAAATAGCCTCTACTCGTTTAAGATGTCCTGCCAATATATTGCCTCTTTTGGCTCTAGAGGAAATATAATGCTGCCAATCTTTAAATGGTAGTGACCTAGATTTGCTTCCATAATGAACAACAAGATTGCTGTCCCCTGCAAGAAGTTGAACATCAATCATGAACTCATCTTTAGATTTAAATTTTGCAGTTGGGATGTTTATAATTTTGTTCCCCTTCCCTTTTGGCAGAATGGGAAGTTCATCAATTTTAAAAATAAGCAGCTTTCCAATATTTGATACTGCTGCTATATACTCATGTTCAGATTTCAATTTTTGAGCTTTTAAAAGACTTGCTCCGTCCGGAACCTTCATAAATGCCTTGCCAGTTTTCTTATTAGAAACTGTATTGCTGAATTCTGAAATATATCCATAGCCAGCAGAATTTGTAAAAATATATTTGTCTTCGAGATCTCCAACAAGTGATGATATAAAGCTCACACCAGATTCTGCAGTTACTCTTCCTGAAATTGGCTCGCCCATACCTCTTGCAGATGGCAATGAGTGACTTGGTAATGAAAATACTTTACCGCTAGAATCCATAAATACTGAAATCTGATTACTTTTACCTCTAGCAAAATCCTGAAGTTTATCTTCTCCTCTATAACCCAAAGAAGATGGATCAATTTCATGACCTTTGGCGCTTCTAATCCATCCTGCCTTTGATAACACAACCGTTATTGATTCAGTTATTAATGTCTCTTCTTCAGAAAATACTTTTGCATTTGAGGATTCTTTTATAGGAGAGACTCTCTCCTCACCAAACTCGTCCTTAATCTCAATTAGCTCTTTTTTAATTAAAGTTTTCAGCCTTGCCTTTGAAGATAGAACGGTTTCAATTTCATCTTGTTCTTTAGATAAGATCCCTCTCTCATCTTCAAGCTTAATCTGCTCAAGTTTTGCAAGTTGCCTAAGCTTTATATCAAGAATTGCATTTGCTTGAATTTCAGAAAGGTTAAATTTTGAAATAATTTCTTGCTTAGGTTTGTCGGATTCTCTAATAATTTTAATAACTTCATCAATATTTAAATAAACAGCAAGCAAGCCTTCTAAGATATGCAGCCTATCATTTACCTGATCCAGTCTATGCTCAAGCCTCCTGACAACAGTTTCTTTTCTAAAAGTAATCCATTCCTTTAACAGTTCTAATAAAGAGAATACTTTTGGCCCGCCGCTTAAGGCTATCAAATTCATATTAACTCTGTAGTTTTTTTGAAGATCAGTAGATGCAAAAAGGTGATTCATAACATCTTCAGCCACAACCCGATTAGATTTTAGAGTTATTACCAACCTTATTGGTTCCGCATGGTCACCTTCGTCAGTTAGATCTACAACCATAGGAATCTTCTTTTTAAGCATCTGATCGGCTATTTGTTCAAGAATTTTTGACCCGGAAGCTTGATACGGAAGTGCATTGATAATAATTTGATTTTTTTCCTGGGCCCATTGAGCTTGGATTTTAAACCCTCCTCTCCCTGTTGAATAAATTTCATTCAGCTCGTCCTGGCTAGCTATTAGCGGGGAGTTGTTTGAAAAGTCTGGGCCTTTTACTATTTGCAAGACATCCTTTAATTCAGCTTTGGGGTTTTCTAATAAATAGATAGTTGAATCTATAACTTCATTTATATTGTGAGAAGGAATGTCCGTCGCCATACCCACTGCTATGCCAGAAGTGCCATTAAGCAATATAGATGGGAGTTTTGATGGGAAAATTACAGGCTCTAAAAGAGAGCCATCAAAGTTTGGCTGCCAGTCCACAGTTCCAGATTTAAGTTCTTTTATTAACAAATTAGCAAACTTAGTTAATTTAGATTCTGTATATCGCATTGCTGCGAATGACTTGGGATCATCTTGAGAGCCCCAGTTTCCTTGGCCATCAACAAAAGGGTATTTAAATGAGAAGTTTTGTGCCATTAACACCATCGCTTCATATGCAGCACCATCTCCATGAGGATGAAATTTACCAATAACATCTCCAACGGTTCTGGCAGATTTTTTATATTTGGATCCGGCATCAAGCCCAAGTTCTGACATGGCATATAAGATCCTTCTTTGGACTGGCTTTAAACCATCTCCTATATTCGGCAAAGCTCTATCGAGAATTACATACATAGCATAATTAAGATAAGAGTCTTCTGCGTATTTTTTTAAGCTAATAGATTCTATTTTTTTCATATTATTTTACTTCCGCTAGAGAGCCTTTCTTCTCAAGCCATTCTTTTCTATCAGGAGCTCTTTTCTTACTTAACAATAAATCCATGACAGAATTTGCATCATCGCTTGAACTAATTGATAAGTTTACTAACTGCCTGGATTGAGGATCCATTACTGTCTCTCTCAATTGAGATGGGTTCATTTCTCCAAGACCTTTAAACCTTTGGATATTAATTTTTGGTTTACCTTTTTTTAGTTTTAAAGAAGTTACTATCTCCTCTCTTTGTATATCATCAAGCGCATATGCTACCTCTTTGCCACAGTCTATTCTGTATAACGGAGGCATTGATACATATATTCTGCCTTGCTGAACAAGAGTTTTATAATGCCTTAGGAATAAAGCGCATAGTAAAGTTGCAATATGCAAACCATCTGAATCAGCATCGGCTAGAATACAAATTTTTCCATATCTCAAACCAGAGATATCATCATTTCCCGGCATAACGCCTATGGCTGTAGATAAGTTTTTTATCTCTTGAGATTTTATAATTTCAACACTCTCAAGATCCCATGTATTAAGTATCTTTCCTCTTAAAGGCATTATGGCTTGAAAGGACCTTTCTCTAGCTTGCTTTGCTGAACCACCAGCGGAGTCACCCTCAACAAGAAAAAGTTCCGTTTCGTTCAGGTCTTCACTATTACAGTCTGAAAGTTTTCCAGGAAGTGCTGGACCTTTAAAAGTCTTCTTTCTTTCTACAACTTTTGAAGCCTTGGCTCGAGCTTGTGCTGAAGAGATTGCTAAATCAGCTATTTTTTCCCCTTCCTCGGTATTAGTGTTAAACCATATGCTCAAGGCATCTTTTGTTGTGCTTGCTACAAAGCTCATATGGTCCTTTGAATCAAGCCTTTCTTTAGTTTGTCCTGCGAATTGAGGATTTTGTAATTTTGATGAGACAACAAAGTAGGCATTTGAAATAACATCTTCTGAATTAATTTTTAAGCCTTTGGGAAGAAGATTTCTATAATCACAGAACTCTTTGACAGCCTCTAAAAGACCAGACTTAAAGCCATTTAAGTGTGATCCACCCTGAGCGGTAGGGATTAAATTTACATAAGTCTCATCAAGCCTATTTTTTAATACTCTTGGTGACCAATTCACCACAAATTCTACTTCTTGAATATTGCTTGGCTTAGAACAAAGAATAGACTCATTAAGAATAAGATCGGCGCCTTCAGAGGATTCTAGAAGATAGCCTTGCAGGCCATCCTCATACAACCATCTCTCTCTTTCAGACTTTTTTTCAAAAAAGAAATCGATTGTTAGTCCCGGACACAAAACAGCTTTTGCTTTTAGCAAGTGTTTTAAATGTTTTAGCTGGACTTCAATGGTTTCGAAATATTTTGGATTTGGTTTAAATTTTATTGTCGTTCCAGTATTTCTTGATCCCACCTCTCCCACTTGGTGCAACTCTTTGGCCTTGTCTCCATTATTAAAGGAGATGCTGTACTCTTTTGAATCTCTTCTTACTTTTACTTCTAACTCGTCTGAAAGGGCATTAACAACTGAGACTCCTACCCCATGGAGCCCTCCTGAAAAATTATATTCATCACCAGAAAATTTAGCTCCAGCATGAAGCTTGCACATTATTAACTCTACCCCAGACACCTTGTGCTCAGGGTGGATGTCTACTGGCATCCCTCTTCCATCATCCACAATCTGTATAAAACCATCTTTAAAAAGGCTAATTTTAATTGCTGAGCAATGTCCAGATAACGCTTCATCAATAGAGTTATCTAAAACTTCTTGGATTAAGTGGTTTGGATTATTCGTGTCCGTATACATCCCAGGTCTCTTTTTTACAGGGTCTAGACCTGAGAGGACTTCGATTGCTTTGGAGTCGTATGAGTTAGACAATTTAGTAAACCTTATTAATATTAATATTGAACTATTTACATATATTCTACTCTAAGAAATTACTAATATTATTTATAAGTGAGTAAATTTTTAATATTATTATCAGGAGCAGTGGCATTGCAAAATTTATCAAAATGTTTACACTGCACACATTAAATTTGAGTTAATATATTAGAATGATTATGAAAAAACCTTCCAACTTATTATGCCTTTGGATTGTCATTGGCATGCTACTTTCACCTGTTGCATTATCAGAAAATATTTTGGATATTTATAATGAGGCTCTAGAAAATGACCCAACATATAGAGCGGCAGAGTATTCATACTTAGCTGACAAAGAAATCGTTGTTCAAGGAAGGGCTGGGTTACTACCAAGCGTATCAATAAGCGGAAGTACTAACTGGAATGAGTATTATCAAAATAAAGAATTGACTCAGAACTATAATTCTTTTTCTTCATCTGCAACTATTAGTCAGCCTTTATTAAGGCTCGATAGCTGGTTTTCTTATAAACAATCAAAGGCCTTAACTAACGCAGCAGAGGCAGATTTTGCCTATGAACAGCAGAACCTTTTACTAAGAACAGCAGAGCTCTATTTTGGAGTTTTAAGAGCAATTGATAATTTAAATGCTGCTATTTCAGAAGAAAAAGCAATTAAGCAGCAGCTTGATCAGGCTCAGCAAAGATTTGAAGTTGGTCTTTCTGCAATTACAGGTGTTCAGGAAGCTCAGCTAGCATTCGATATAAGCAAAGCAGCAAGAATTAGCACTGAAGGTAACTTATTTTCAGCAAGAGAGGCATTAAATGCTTTAATTGGCCGAGAAGTCTTTAGCGTTAATGAGCTCGGTGAGAATCTAGAAATTGTAGCTCCAACCCCCACATCAAAAGAAAGATGGGTTGAGCTAGCATTAAAGAAAAATTATAGATTACAGTCTGCATATTTAAGGAAAGATGCCGCAAAAAGTGGAGCAAGAAGTGCAGCTTCCAATCATCTACCAAAAATAAATATAGTTGGGACAGAGTCCGAGTCTGAGACGAATCAATATAACTATGAAGGTTTTAGCATTAATGGCCAAGGAATACCTGTTCCGTCTGTTACTGGAAGAAGAAACTACTCTATACAACTAAGCATGCCTTTATATCAAGGTGGTGCCGTGAGCTCTAGAAGAAAACAAGCCTATGCGCAATATGATAGAACTACTGAAAATACTTTATTCACAGAAAGATCTGTAATTCAAGAAGTAAGATCACAATATTCGAATGTTATTACTCTTGTTGCTAATGTCACAGCTCAAAAACAAGCTGTTATATCAGCAACTAGTGCGCTTGAGGCAACTCAAGTTGGTTATAAAGTAGGCACCAGAAATGTTGTTGATTTGTTGCAGGCAGAAAAAAATCTTTATAGTGCAGAAAAAAATCTAGCTAATGCTAAATACGACTATATATTAGCAAACTTAAGATTAGGTTTAGCATCTGGAACTATAGCTCCTAAAGATATTATTAATATCAACAACCTTTTAAATTAAGCCATGCCCGAGTTGCCTGAGGTTGAAACGACCCGAAGAGCAATATCTCAATTTGAAGGCAAGGTTATAAAATCGTCTAAAGTTAATAACCCTAATCTAAGATGGAAGGTAGATAAAAATTTTGAAAATATTATTCATGACTTTAAAATAAAAGAGATTTCTAGAAGAGCTAAGTACATTATTTTTAACTCAGACACTTACTCCATACTTCTTCATCTAGGTATGTCAGGCAGCTTAAGAATATTAAATAGAGCATCTAATCATTTTAAAAAACATGATCATGTAGAGTTTATTTTTGAAGATAAAAAAATTATTTATAATGATCCAAGAAGGTTTGGATCAATTCATCTAACGAAAGATGTTGAGTCTCATTTTCTAATCAATAAACTTGGCTTGGAGCCACTAGATAAAAAATTTAATGGCTCCTACTTATTAAGTGTTTGCAGTAAGTCTAAAGCCCCTATAAAAAGCCTGATAATGAATCAAAAAAATGTTGTAGGAGTTGGAAACATTTATGCCTGTGAGAGTCTTTTTAAAGCAAAAATAGATCCTTCGAAGGAATCAAATCTTATGAATGAAGGTGAGTGTGCAAGTCTTGCAAAGTGTATAAAAAAAATTCTTAGAGATGCTATTAAGGTTGGCGGGACTACTCTAAAAGATTTTTATTCTGCCGATGGAAGTGCTGGTTATTTCAAATTTAAGTTAAAGGCATATGGTCGAGAAAATGAGGACTGTTTAGTCTGTAATGAGAAGATTATAAAAATTGTGCAAAATCAGAGAGCTACTTATTATTGTAATAGCTGCCAGACTTAAGTTCTGTCTAACTTCGCCTTAAGGGCTTGCTCGACAATTGGGTGAACAAAATTAGCAACATCGCCTTTGAGGTCACATATCTCTTTTATAAGACTTGATGAGACATAGATTAGGCTCTCTTTAGGCGTTAAAAAAATACTTTCTATATCTGGAGCAAGGGCTCTATTCATTGTTGCAAGCTGAAACTCATATTCAAAATCAGCCACAGCACGAAGCCCTCTAATAATTGCGCATGCACCATGCTCTCTTGCAAGGTCAACAGTAAGTTGGCGAGGGAAACCCATAACCTCAACATTAGTATTTTCTTTATAGATTTGTTTTACTAACCTCACTCTCTCATCAAGAGAAAATAAAGGTTTTTTTGACTCACTTTGGGCAACCGCTACGATCACCTTGTCAAAAAGGCCACAGCCCCTATCTATAATATCCATATGACCAAGTGTGATCGGGTCAAATGAGCCTGGGTATATTGCAACTTTCATATTGAAATAATACAAGACAATAAGCGTTTGGCCAATTTTTTAGATGAAATATAATTCGACATTAACCTTGCATAGTTATATTTAGTTTTCTATGATTAAGCTTCGTATTTTAAATAAATAGCCAATTTTGGCTAATATATATATGAGGAGTTATATATGAAATATTTATTAATGTTAACCGGACTTATGGCTATGCCATCATTCGCTGCGGGGGATTTAGCAGCAAATGATATGACTGGCGTATCTTTCTGGCTAGTTACAGCTGCATTATTAGCTGCAACAGTATTCTTTTTTGTTGAAAGAGATAACGTAAGTTCTAAATGGAAGACATCTTTAACTGTGTCAGGTCTTGTTACAGGTATTGCTTTTTGGCATTACATGTACATGAGAGGCGTTTGGGTTGACACTCAAACTTCACCGATTGTATACAGATATATTGATTGGTTGCTAACAGTTCCATTGCTAATTGTTGAGTTTTATTTAATTCTTAAAGCTGTAACAAACGTAGCTAGTTCTTTATTCACTAAATTATTTGTTGGTTCGCTAGTTATGCTTATCTTCGGTTACCTTGGTGAGTCAGGAACCATTAGTGCAATGGTTGGATTTGTTGTTGCTATGGCAGCATGGATCTATATGATCCAGGTTCTGTATTCAGGTGAAGGTGGAGTTGCTGTTAAACAAGCAAGTCCTGCTGTTCAGTCTGCATATAAAACAATGATGTGGATTATCATCGTTGGTTGGGCTGTATATCCGCTTGGATATGTAATGGGTCATTTAGTAGGTGAAACTAACCCTGCTTCATTAAACATTATTTATAATTTTGCTGACTTTGTTAACAAAATTCTATTTGGTTTAATTATATGGCATGCAGCTGTGACTGAATCACAAGGAACATAATCTTTTAGATTATTTAAAAACCCAGCCATGCGCTGGGTTTTTTTTGCTCTCAATTATGGTTTGATAATTGAGCCGTCCCAGCCTAATAAACTCCCACTCTTAGCACTAGAACATTCCTCAATTACCTTGATAAGCTTTGTAACGCTTTCCTCTGCTGAAATTAAGTTGCCTTCTTTAACATTTTTTTGGAATGGTTCACTGAGTTTGCTTTTAACGGTACCTGGTTGAAGCCCCATTATCACAGCATGCGAATTCGTTCTTTTTATCTCAATACTGAAATTCTTTATAACTTGATTCAGTGCGCTTTTGCTTGCTCTATAAGAATACCAGCCACCAAGCTTGTTATCTGAGATACTTCCAACTCTAGCGCTCAGAAAAGCCATAACACTTTTACTTTTGTTATTAAGTAATGGCAAGAAAAATTTACCTACTAGTGCCGGCCCAACAGTGTTGACAGTCAAAACTTCAACAAATTTATTCACACTTATGTCTCTTATACTTTTTTCTGGTCCGAATGTTGACGTATGGAGTATGCCAGTTGCAATGATAATGTGATCTAAATGTTTTTCTTGAATAGTCTTTGCTGCATTTTCTACGCTCATCTCATCAACTATATCCATTTGAATATGCTTTACCCTATCGTCAGTTATCTCAATACGTGACCTTGAGATGGAATAAATTTTAGATATTGAACTATCTTTAATATATTGCTTTACAAAAGCTTCTCCAATTGCGCCAGAAGAACCTATAACTGCTACATTTTTCATAATTAAGATTATACATTCTATGTATTTAATATTTTTACTAAATTAGCCAGACAAATTTGCAAAGTTACTGTCCACAAATGAGTCTTTAAAAATATCATTTAATAGTTAAACTTAAGTTGAGCTATTAAATATATGAGGGGAGTTTTTTATGGGTTTTGAAGTAAGCAAAAGGGCCAAAGAGATTAATGATCGTTTGGAGCTCTTTATGGATGAGCACATTTATCCTAGAGAAAGAGATTATGATGAATTTACCAGCAATCAAGATAATCTTTGGAAATATCCAGATTGGTATGAGGGACTAAAGGACAAGGCAAAAGAACAAGAATTATGGAATCTTTTCTTACCAAAAGAATATGCTCCTTGGAGTCCTGGTTTAAATAATTTAGAAATAGCAGGTCTATTTGAGACCATGTCTAAAGCAGCATGGTCTCAACAAATCTTTAATTGCAATGCTCCAGATAGAGGAAACATGGAAGTTCTGGCTAAATATGGAACGCCAGAACAACAAGAGCAATGGTTAAAGCCATTGTTGGCTGGAGAAATAAGATCTGCATATGCTATGACCGAGCCTGATGTTGCTTCATCAGATGCCACAAACATGGAGCTAGAAATCACTAGAGATGGTGACGAATATATTTTAAATGGAAAGAAATGGTGGACTACAAATGTTGTAACACCTAAATGTAAATTTATGCTTGTTATGGGCAAATCTAATCCTGAAAATTCTAGACATCAACAACACTCAACGATTATCGTTCCAACAGATGCCGAGGGTTTTGAAATTACAAGAGCCCTTAGAGCGTTTGGAGAATATCACTCTCCTGGTGGTGAGGGCGATGTCGTTTTTAAAAACGTAAGAGTTCCTGTTACAAATTTAATTCTTGGAGAGGGAAAGGGCTTTGAGATTGCTCAAGGGAGACTTGGCCCTGGAAGGTTTCAATATGCAATGATGTTTGTTGGAATGGCGCAAAGGGCTTTGGAACTAATGTGCGAAAGAGCTCAAAATAGAGTTGCATTTGGAGAACCTCTTAGTAAAAAAACGAGTGTTCAGCATGAGATAGCTAGGAGCAGATGTGATATCGAGCAATGTCGACTTTTGGTATTAGCTTCAGCAGAAAAAATGGATAAATATGGAATTGATGCTGCTAGAGATTATATCTCTATGCTCAAAATCGTAGCGCCTAAAATGTGTGAAGATGTTTCCAGCAGGGCAATACAAATTTTTGGAGGTATGGGTGTATGCCAAGATACTCCTCTCGCCCATATCTTCACTACAAGTAGGTTTTGCAGAATTGCAGATGGCCCAGATGAAGTGCACATGTCTCAACTTGCAAAATTAACAATGAGATCCTTGTCTGTTTAATAGATAAATGAAAATAAAATTTCTTTTTACAGCTCTTTTCTTTCTAACTCTCTCTTTATGGATTTTTAAAAGAGAAGTTGCTCTTACTCTACTGCCAATAGCTATAAATATAAATAATCCAGTTTCTGAGAATCAAGAAATTGAATGGGCAACTGCAGACTCTGGTTTGAAAGAAGACAAACCCAATATTATATTGATTCTAGCAGATGACTTAGGTTTTAATGATGTCTCCTATTATAACGGCGGTGCAGCAGATGGCTCTTTATTAACCCCTCATATTGATAGCTTGGCAGAAGAAGGTGTCGCATTTTTAAATGGGTATGCTGCTAGTCCTGTTTGCTCTCCTTCTAGGGCTGCAATAATGACAGGAAGATATTCAAGCAGATATGGATTTGAATTTACTCCATATCCAGCTCAAGCTGCAAGAATTATGAATTTGTTAAGAAAAGATGGGGAGCTTGCTACTATTGGTCTAGAAGATGTTCAATGGGATGAAGTTGGCTTGACTGTTGGCGGTCTGCCAAATGAGGAAATAACTATTGCAGAGATGCTTCAAGATAATGGTTACTATACTGCGCATATAGGTAAGTGGCATTTAGGAGGGTTTAATGATGGAATGAGGCCCAATGATCAAGGCTTTGATGACAGCCTCATGCTTAATAGTAGTCTCTATTTTCCGAAGAATCATCCTGATATTGTTAATGCAAAAATTGATTCTGCTGTAGAGGATATGGTTTGGGCATCATCTCAATATGCTGCAAGTTTTAATGGAAGCGAACCATTTGAGCCTGGAGGCTATATCACTGATTATTACACTGACGAGGCTGTAAAAGTTATTGATAATAATAAAGATAGACCATTCTTTTTGTACTTAGGCCATTTTGCTCCTCACAACCCTCTTCAGTCTTTAAGGAAAGATTATGAAAAACATAGTCATATGGAAAATCACACTCTTCAGGTGTATGCCGGAATGATTGAAGCTCTTGATAGGTCGATTGGCAAAATTTTGTCTGCTCTAGAAAAAAATGGATTAACAGAAAATACTTTGATAATTTTTGCCTCAGATAATGGCGGTGCTGGATACATTGGATTGGATGATATTAATAAACCTTACCGTGGCTGGAAACTTACGCATTTTGAAGGTGGAATGCATATACCTTTTTTTGCAAAGTGGCCTGCAAAAATTAAAAAGGATATGAAATATAATAAAAGGATCCATCATACTGATATTTTTAGTACTATTTTGGGTGCAGCAAATATTGAGCCCCCAAAAGAAATTACAATAGACGGTGTAAACCTTATTCCTTTTCTGACTAATGAAAAAAGAGGTGAGCCGCATGAAGCTCTCTATTGGAAAAATGTTACCTATCAAGCAATTATTCATGATAATTGGAAGCTAATGAGGTCAAAATACCCAAAGGAGAAAGAATACTTATATAACCTTGAGAAAGACCCTTATGAACAAAATAATCTTGCCTTGTTAGAGCCTGAGATAAAAATTTTATTGCATGAGAAACTGAATACACACATTGAATCAATGCCAGAGCCAAGCTGGCCTCAGTCAGTATTCATGCCTGTTGTTATAGATAAGCCGCAAACTGAATATAAAGAAGGCGATGAATTAATTTACTGGCCGAATTAATGTTAAAAGGATTTAATAAATGATTGACCTATATTTTTCTTACAGAAGCCCGTACTCATACCTAATTCTTCCAAGAATGCTTAAACTTAAAAATGAATCGAATATTAATATTAATTTTAAACTTGTTTACCCAATCGCAATCAGAATGCCTGAATGGTTTGAAAAGAAAAATATGTTTTTCTTTTTATCAACTTTGTCAGATTTTAAGAAAAAAGCTAAGCAATTAGGTATGCCTTTAAATCTTCCAGTTAAACCTGACCCTATTAAACAAAACATTTTTACAGCAAAGATTGCAAAAGACCAACCTTATATCTTTGACATATGCCATATGGGTCAAGAAATGACTAATAGAGGCTTTGGATTAGAATTCGCACATAAACTTTCAACCAAAATTTGGTCAGTTAAAAACTGGAATATGGACGAGCACCTAATTGAAATCTTATCTGAATTTAACATAGACCTGTCTGAAATTAGAGAAGCTGTAAAAAAGAATAAAAGCAGATTGATTGACCAAATTAAGCAAAATCAAGTTGAGCAATTAGAGGCTGGGCATCATGGCGTTCCTCTTTCTGTATATAAAGATGAGTACTTTTTTGGACAAGACAAATTTGATGATCTACTTAATCGTATGAAGCTAAATGGAGATATATAAATGAAAGTACTAAGAACCCCAGACTCACAGTTTGTAAATTTAAGCGGTTACCCTTATGAGCCTGTCTATACAAATATAATAGCTAAAGATGGAACTGAATTAAGGGTGCACCATATAGATGAGGGCCCTAAAGATGGCCCCATTCTTTTAGCTATGCATGGACAGCCGGTATGGAGTTATTTGTACTCTAAAATGATCCCCATTCTAACTGATGCAGGCATAAGAGTTATTGCTCCTGATTTGATAGGCTATGGTAAATCAGATAAGCCTGCAGCTAGAGAGGATTACTCATACCAAAATCAAGTTGACTGGATGGGAGCTTGGTTGAAAAAAAATAATTTTCAAAATTTAACTTTCTTCGGCCAGGACTGGGGCGGTTTAATAGGTTTGAGAATGATTGCTGCTGACCCTGATAGATTTATTAGGGTTGCTATAGGCAATACGGGGCTTCCTTATAATCCAAATACTCCACAGGAGGTCATAGATGAGGTGAAAGCATTCAGGGTATCTAATAAAAAAATTACTCTCTTTTCAATGATGAAAGTCGTTAACAAAATGGATGAAAATAGCCTTAGCGGTGAGAAGAAGGGAAAAAATCATATGGCTACAAAATTTATGTACTGGCAGAAATTTACATGGGATACTAAAAACCTTCCAGTTGGCATGCTTAACTCAACGATGATGGAGAAGGCTTTTAAATCAAAACTTGCAGCTTTCATTCACTATCTTTTACAAAGACTGGGTTTAGAAAAAATATCGCCCTTTTATACTGATTTAATGAAAGCATATGAAGCGCCATTCCCTAATGCATCATACAAAATGGGGCCAAGGGCTATGCCAAGCCAAGTCCCAACAATTCCTGATCAATCATTAGATGCGCAAAGGGAGGCAAGGGAGTTCTTTAAGACAAGTGATAAACCCTTTCTTTCTGTTTTTGCAGGCGATGATCCTGTAACAAATGGAATTGAAAAGGATGTTCTTAAGATGGCTCCAAATGCAATCAGTGCTCCACAAATAGGTGGTGGGCATTTTTTTCAGTGGACAAGGCCAAAACAACTATCTAAGGTGTTAGTAGATTTTATAAAGGGCTAATTTTTATGATTCATCTATACACTGCATCTACACCAAATGGACACAAAGTTTCTTGTCTGTTAGAAGCGCTTAAAATGCCGTATGAGGTTCATTCAGTTAATCTTGGTGAAGGCGATCAGCACAAGCCAGATTTTGTAAAAATAAGCCCAAATGGAAGAATCCCAGCTATTGTTGATACAGATAATGATCTATCAATTTTTGAATCAGGCGCAATCATGCTTTATTTAGCTGATAAGGCCGGTGAACTTATTCCCAATGATGTGATTGGTAGGGCCAAGGTTACAGAATGGCTGATGTTTCAGATGGGTGGGATCGGCCCCATGATGGGACAAGCAAATGTTTTCTTTAGGTACTTCCCTGAAAAATTTCAGCCTGTTATTGATAGATATCAAAATGAATCAAGAAGGCTTTTTGAGGTATTAGACAAGCAGCTTTCAAAAAATGAATGGGTTGCAGGAGAATACTCAATTGCAGATATTGCTAATTGGTGCTGGGTAAGAACGCATAACTGGTCAGGGGTATCCATAGAAGGATTGGAACATCTGGATAACTGGAAAAATAAAATGTACGAACAGCCAGGAATGCTCAAAGGAATCAAGGTACCAGTTGATAGAGAAAACATTTTAAAAAATGATAAAGATAAAGAAGAATTTATAAAAAATGCACAAAAAATGGTAAAAAAATAAAGGGAGGAATTTATGCTTAAAGTTCATTTTACCCCTGGCACCAGAGCTGGGAGAGTCATATGGTTATTGGAAGAATTGGAGTTAGAGTATGAAGTGAATATTATGCCCTTCACAAAAGAGGGTCTTAAATCCCCAGAGCATAGGGCAAGACACTCATTGGGACGAGTACCTGTTTTAGAAGATGGCGATATTTCAATATTTGAATCTGGAGCTATTATTCAATATGTGCTCGAGCGTCATAAAAATGGCGGTTTAAAGCCTGAGTCTAGTTCAAATAACTTTCCTTATTATCTGCAGTGGTTTCATTATTGCGAAGGTATGGTAATGCCCCCAATGAATCAAATAGTTGTTCAGACAATTTTGTTGCCTGCGGATAGAAAAGATGAAAATGTTTTAAGACAAGCGCAAAATTTATTAACAAAGTCATTGGCTCCAGTTAATGAGAATCTTGCAAATAAAGAATATTTGATAGGCAATTTTTCAGCAGCAGATCTTATGCTTGGGCATTCATGCTTTATGGCAAATAGACTTGGCTGTGTTCCAGATGAGATGGAAAATATTAAGAAATATGTAAGAAATATTGAGGCAAGGCCAGCATTTCAAAAAGCAATTACTCTAGGGGAATAATTATGAACTATAAGAAATTTAAAAATAGCGTGCATCCTACAAAAGATCAGATGAGTGGGTTCCTTGAAGGAAAAGATGACAAACCAATATCAATGATTAATCTTTTGAAATACAAAGAGAAAGCAGAATATGAAGATGGAAGAGAAACCGACCTAACAGGCGAAGAAGCATATGCAATATATGGCAAAGAGGTTATAGGTCACTTAGAGAGTGTTGGGGCTAAGTGGGTTTTTAGTGCAGATGTTACCCGTTTAATGCTTGGTGATATTGAAGAGTTATGGGACTCAGTAGCTATAGCTACATATCCAAGCAAAAAAGCTATGCTTGAAATGATAACAAAGCCCGAATACATGGAAAGTCATAAACATAGAGTTGCTGGACTTGCAGGTCAACTTAATATTGAAACAGTGGAGACTAAATAACATTGAGACAACTTCAAACCTTAAAAAGTGATTTAACTAAAACTAGAATTATTGAGTCATCAGAATCTGAAATTAACGATAATGAGATCATTGTTTCAATAGAAAATTTTGCATTCACAACCAATAACGTAACCTATGCCGTTGCTGGAGATACCATTGGTTACTGGCAATTCTTTAAAACTTTAAATGATGAAAAAAATGAATGGGGCTGCATACCAGTTTGGGGTTTTGCAAAAGTTATAAAATCAAACATAGAAGAGATAGATATTGGGGAGAAATTATTCGGTTACTTCCCTCCAGCAGATCTCTTACATTTAAATCCAATAAAAATAACTGATCAAGGGTTTGCTGATGGCAAAGATCACCGCAAGGAATTGCCTGCGGTATATAACAATTATGTAAGACTTTCAGGCGATCCTGATTACGATGAAACTTCTGACAATATCAGATCTCTATTATTTCCACTGCATATAACTTCTTTTTGTATATGTGATGCAATAGAAGATATGTCTTATTATGGAGCTGATCAAGTTCTTATTGTTAGCGCTTCAAGCAAAACTGCAATTGGTGTTGCTCAAGGACTAAAAGAAAACTCTGATACTCCTAATGTTGTAGGCATCACTTCAAATAAAAATTTAGATTTTGTAAAAAGTCTAGATTGTTATGATGAAGTAATTACATATGACGATCTATCTTCTGTTAAAGAAGAGCTTAAGACTGTTATGGTTGATATGGCCGGCAGTCGCGAGATTCTTGGAACTCTTCATGGCTCGCTTGGAGATAACATGCTTAAATGCCTTACGGTTGGAATGACCCATTGGGATAATGAGGTTACTGCAGAAGATGCCTTAGGTCAGGCAATGTTAAGAGAAAGAACAGAATTTTTCTTTGCCCCTGCTCATATTCAAAAAAGATTTAAAGACTGGGGTTATGAAGGCTATACCCAAAAAACTAATGAATTTATGAAAGCAAGATCTGATCAAAGCCTCGACTGGATGAATATTAAAGAAATTAATGGGATGGATGATTTTATCTCTACATATGAGCGGTTTGTTGATGGAGATATAAATCCTAATGAAGGGATAATTATAAAAATTTAGGGCATAGATATGACTGAAAGAATTAAAATTTTTGGAGCAACGCCTTCTCCTTATACTCAAAAAATGCTCTCTGTATTCAGATACAGACATATTCCATATACAGTTCATAATGGAGATATTGCTAATAAGATTGCTAAACTTGGAGTAGAAGTCCCAAAGCCTGTCTTGCTTCCAACACTCTTGCTAAAAGATGCTGCTGGTGAGCTTGTTGCAACAACTGATTCAACTCCAATAATTAAAAGATTAGAAAATGAATTTAAAGAAAGAGGGATAATCCCAGATGACCCTGCGCTCGCTTTTATAAATTATTTACTTGAAGATTTTGGTGATGAATGGGTGACAAAATATATGTTTCATTATAGGTGGTATTTCGAAGAGGATGCTGATATTGCTGGGACAATTCTTCCTTTAGTGGACTTAGCAATAAATACTCCCAATGAATTACATTCTCAATACAAAGAATTTATCGCTAAAAGGCAGATAGACAGGTTATGGGTTGTAGGATCAAATGATGAAACTGCCGAGCTTATTGATTTAAGTTATAAGAGATTTTTAAAATTAATGGAAGAGCATTTATTAGTAAGTCCTTTCCTGTTGGGAAATAAGCCTTCTTCTTCAGATTTTTCTTTTTATGGCCAACTAACACAGCTGGTAAGATTTGATCCAACCCCAAGAAAACTAGCCTATGAGTACTCATCTAGAACTGTTGCCTGGGTTGATATTTTAGAAGACCTGTCTGGACATGATGTAGAAAATACCTCATGGACTTCTTTGGAAGAGAGTCCAGATACATTAAAGAACATTCTAAAAGAAGTTGGAAAAATGTATGTACCTGCATTATTAGCTAATGCTGATGCATTAATTAAAGGAGCAGAAATTTGGGAAGCTGAAATTGATGGTGCTATGTGGAAACAAAAAACTTTTAACTATCAAGGCAAATGTCTAGCCTGGATAAAAGAAGAGTTTGATGCTCTAAATAAAGATGATAAGTTAAGAGTAAAAGAGTACCTTCAAGGAACAGGATGCGAAATATTATTAGGAGAATAATATGAAAATTGAAAACAAAAGAGTTGTTGTTACTGGCGCTGCAAGTGGAATCGGAAAAGCTTTATGCGAAGAGTTTTATGCTTCAGGAGCTAAATCAATTGTTTGTGTTGATATGAATATTGAAGGTGCTAAAGAGACTGCTGATAGTGTTAATGGGCTAGCAGTAAGCGCTGATGTTTCAAATGAGAAAGATATTATTAATGTTATTGAAAAAGCAAATGATTATTCAGGTGGTATTGATATTTTTTGTTCAAATGCTGGGATTGGAGGCAAACCTGGTTTTTTTGAAGCAGCCCCATCTGATTGGGAAATGATTTGGGGTGTGAATGTTCAGTCTCATATTCATGCTGCAAAACATGTTTTACCACAAATGATTGAACGCGGGGAAGGATATTTAATGAACACATCCTCTGCGGCCGGTCTATTAACACAACTTGGAGCAGCTGGATATGCAGTAACAAAAGCAGCAGCAGTAAGCTTCGCTGAATGGATAAAAATTACATATGGTGATAAAGGTATAGGTGTGTCTTGCTTGTGCCCTCAGGCTGTGAGAACTGCAATGACTGCTAATGGTCCAGGGGTTGCTGGGGTTGATGGAATGATGGAGGCTGATGTTGTCGCTAAAGATGTCCTCAATGCAATTGAAGAAGAAAGATTTCTTGTAACACCTCATGATGAGGTTCTTGAGTATGTTAAGAGAAAAGGTAATGACAGAGATAGGTGGATAACTGGAATGCAAAGGCTACAAAAACAATATGAAGATTTTTTAACACCAATGGAGGAGGATTAAATATTATGAAAACTAAAATAACAGAACTATTTGGAATTGAGCATCCTATTATTCAAGGAGGCATGCATCACGTTGGATTTGCAGAATTGGCCGCTGCGGTATCAAATGCCGGAGGTCTTGGAACAATAACAGGGCTTACCCAAGGCACACCTGAGAAACTAGCAAACGAGATTGCAAGATGTCAGAATATGACTGATAAGCCATTTGCTGTTAATTTAACCTTTCTTCCTTCTCTTACACCGCCAGATTACCCAGGCTTAGTAAAGGTAATTATAGATGCAGGGGTCCCAGTTGTTGAAACTGCCGGTAGAAACCCTGCTGCATATCTCCCAACTCTTAAAGATGCTGGGATTAAAGTTATTCACAAATGCACCTCTGTAAGACATTCACTTAAAGCTCAGTCTATTGGATGCGATGCTGTATCTGTTGATGGTTTTGAGTGCGGAGGTCATCCGGGAGAAGATGACATTCCTAACTTCATATTGCTGCCAAGAGCTGCTGATGAGCTAGAAATACCATTCGTTGCCTCAGGAGGCATGGCTGATGCAAGAAGTCTTGTAGCTGCTATGGCTTTAGGTGCAGAAGGTATGAATATGGGAACAAGGTTTATTGCCACACAGGACGCTCCTGTTCATCAGAATGTTAAAGAAGCTATTGTTAACGCAACTGAATTAGATACCAGGCTCATTATGAGATCACTTACAAATACAGAAAGAGTCCTCAACAATGGTGCGGTAGAAAGACTCATGGAAAAAGAAAAGGCCTTGGGCGATAAATTAAGGTTTGAAGATATCGTTGATGAAGTCGCTGGAGTTTATCCAAAAATTATGCATGAAGGCACAATGGAGGCCGGGGCTTGGTCATGCGGAATGGTTGCAGGTCTTGTTAATGACATACCAACTGTTGATGGGCTGATTTCCAAAATCATGAAAGACGCTGAAGATATTATTCAATCAAGATTAAGTAAATTTTAGACCAAGATTTTTATTGATTCTTCCCAGGCTTTCTCAGTTAGCTTAACAAGCCTAATAAACTGATCAAGCCTGTTTAAATCAAGATTAAAGTCATCGCCATACCCTTTCAAAAATGACTTTGTACTAATTTCATCTAATTGAAAAGTAGAAAATATTGTTGCTAAGTCAAAATATGGATCATTGAGGCATGCATACTCCCAGTCCAATAATACTATTGAACCGTTCATTAAGATGTTGGGTTTTGTTAGGTCATTGTGGCAAAGCTTAAATTGTGTATTTTTATTATATAAAGTATTTATTAATACATTCATTTCATCCAAAAGGCTTGAATTTGAGCTCTCCGAGATAATATTTTTATATGTTTCAATTGAATGAAGGAAGTTAAATTTTTCTATACTCTCCGTCGAGAAACTATGCACTTTTCTTACTTGACTACCAAGTGCAGCTAATATCCCTTCATGTTTATCAGAAATAATATCTATTTCTACTCCATCCATGTAACGCCAGATCATGATTCCATTTTTATGGTCTGAATATAGAATTTGTGGAGATAAGCTTAGGTCTTTTATTCTGTCTAAAATGCTGACCTCCCTCTCCCTATTTAGATTAAGGCCTTTGGATAATGGCATATCTTTTCTTAAAATTGATTTAATGCCATCAAATTTACACAAATAAATTTTAGAGATTTCATCAAACTTTATTAGCTCTGTAATAGAAATTCTATTTCCTAACTTTCTTATATCAATAAATTCTTTATCCATCTTGTTGTTCTTTTATAGCCACCCAAGAACGATAACCAAAAAAGATAATTATCAAATAAATAGCGAAAAGGAATGATGTGAAATAGAGATCTCTGGAGGCAAATAAAAAGACTGAAATGAAATCAATTACGAACCAGTAAACCCAATTTTCTAGTACTTTTTTTGCCACCATGTAAGTTGCTATCACAGCCCCCCAAGATGTAAATGCATCAATAAATGGAAATACTGCATTGGTAAAGCGGTTGAGAAAATACCCTGAGCTCAGGGATAAAATCAATACTAGGCTTATTGCAAAAATATGCTTTTGCAAAACCCAGGTTCTAACATACAAGTTTTCTGATTTTATTCCTGAATTGCGCCACTGACTCAAACCATAAAATCCCATTGATAGATAGAAGATTTGGAGAAGAGACTCCATATACAAGCCTGCTTGATACATTACAAATAAATATAAAAGTGAGCTTAATATCCAAGCAAACCAGCAGTAAATATTTTGCTTTAAAGCTAGAAGTAAATATACAATTGCAAGAGCAGCACCTGTGCCTTCTATCAATAAAGCCATACTAGTTAAAAATCAAACTTAATAGAGGCTCCAAAATGTCTTGGGTCTCCATGCCTTCTGTAAAGAGTATCTTCAAAATTAGGAGCCTCATTGCCAAAGTAAAATCCTCTTACAGAATAATACTTATTAAAAATATTTTTTGCCCATAGATCAATGGTCCATTTTTTATATGTATAGCCATAGCTGCCATTAAATAAATAATATGATTTTGATTTGTTGTCATGAGAGTCGGAATAATAGAATTCATCTTTACCAACAAGTCCTAGGGATAGATATGAATTTGATGATAAATCATAGTTAATTCCAAGGCTTATGCTTGTTTTAGGCGCATGCGCTTGAGACCTACCCTCAAGATCTGGGCGTGATTTCCAATTGGTAATTTCTGTCTTCAATAAACCTATATTTGCAAATGCGCTTAATGATTCCGTTATACCTATGTCTATTGAAGACTCAATACCAAAGTTTCTTCCTTCAGCAGCATTTTTGGTGAGGTATGAGAAGGTGTTTGGATCTGAAGGATCAACTTGTTGCGATATTAGTACCTGCTGGTCTTCTCGAGCAGAATAAAAAGCAACAATTGAAAAGTTGAGATCCGAGGCGATGCTAGAAAAATTTACCCCTATATCATAATTGATTAAAAACTCCGGATCATAAATCAGGTCATCTTGTAGGCTATCACCTTCCAATCCTAAGCCAATATTGAATCCACCTTGCTTATAACCCTTAGAGAGGCTTCCAAAAATTACTGTTTCTTCATTAAGAGACTTTGAAATGGAAATTTTGCCTCCCGACATAGAGTTAGACGGGTTAAATGATTCATCATTATTATCATTGTATTTAGATTTCCAATTTTCATCTCTTAAGCCAATTGAAAGTTTTAAAGAATCAGTTAATAAAAAATCGATGCTGCCATATAAAGCTAAATTTTTTGAAGAATACTCGCTGGAAAAGAAGTCATTGCTTAAATATGGGCCAAATGGATCAGATGGATCGCCGTAGGCACCATCATCATATCTGTCATTTCCTTCTTTTAGTTTTAAAGCATTAACACCCAGAACCCATTCAATTGGCGTGCTTAAAAAGTAATTTAACTCATTAGATACCAGTCTAATTTCCTGTCCATAGGATCGTCTTTCTCTAAAAGTTTCAGAAAAATAATCATAAGTATATGGCGCATGGGATTGCTCATTTCCCCAATCAGCATCATAGCTAAAGACAACATAAGTATCTGTATAGCTAGAAAAACTTTGAAGTTCAAAAGTTTTAAATTCTAAATAATATTTAACTCCGAAGGTCTTTGTTCTTTGCGAGTCCATTCCAGGTCTATCAGAAAGAGTGTTTAAGCTCCCATCTATAGTCCAGATATCTGCTGGGTCATCTAAATCGATATCTGATATAAGGAATTTTAGTTTCGAATTTTTAGCTAAATCCCAATCAACCTTAAGTCTTAGCGAGGTTTCATCTTTTTTAGATGTATCAGATTTATTGAGAAAAATATTTTTTCTAAACCCATCTGAGTAGTCTTTTCTTATAGCTAATCTATATTTGATATCTTTGTTATCTGATAGCGGTCCTCCAAATGCAACTCCAGAACTTCTAGTCCCATAAGTGCCTATCATGATTTCAGATGTGCCCTCAAATTCCTCAGTAGGGTCTTTAGTTTTTATGTATATAAGTCCAGCTAATGCATTTGCTCCTATTCTTGAGCCCTGTGGCCCCCTGTAAACCTCTATTTGATCTACATCAAAGGTTGTAGCAATACCTCCCTGACCAGAATAGTCTATGTCATCAATCAAGAATCCTACAGATGTGTTGGGAGTTCCTTGATATCCAGATCTTTCACCAATACCTCTAATTTGAAAATATCTTGCCCTAGAATCACTTGCTGAAAAGTTTAGATTCGGTATTAAGTAAGAAAGGCTCTCAAAATTCTTAATTGGTTCATTTTTTAAAAGCTCTTTGTTTAATATAATTACACTCGAATCTTCTTCAACAACTTTTGCCTCTCGCCAGTTTGCCTCTACAACGATTTCATCTATCTCTTCTGCAAGAGAAGAGTTAAAGAAAAATAAAAATATGAATGAGTAAAAAAAAGATCTTTTAAAATGTAAGTGTTCCATGTAATTCCTCCGCCATTATTGTATGGATCAGGTTCAAAGGGTTTCAAATGATCTCAGGTCTTTCGACCACCCCTTTACAGTAGTTTTATCTTAAGAATATATTTGATAAAAATCAAGGGGGGTGTATTATACCCCCCATGGGTATAATAAGAATGTTAGCTTTTATATTGGTTTTAGCTATGAATATCGAAGCTAGGCCGATTTCTTATTCTGGAGGGTCAACATTAATGGTTAAATCAGACAACCTATCAAATTCTACTTACTTTCACTACTCTCCTTCTTTTAAATATTCTATTGGCCTTGAGGATTTTGATAACAAGCTGTATCAAGATGATATAAATTACTTTCGTTTTACCTATCTTTTGAATAGAAAGAATACTCTTAATTCACAAAGAAACCTTTATTTTCAATCAGGGATAGATATATCTAATAAAAATAATAATTTCTATGGGGCTCACGGGGACTGGGAAACGAGAAGATGGTTTGCTGGTTTCGGCTATAAAAAAGTTGAAGGAGAAACTAACAATGGCTATGAAAATAAATATCTTCAGTTCGGAGTTGCTCCATATATTGGAGACTATGGAGATTTTCATACATGGCTTATGGTTAAAACAAAAAAGAGTTCACTTACAAAAAATATATCAACCTTCCCTGTTCTTAAATTTTTTAGTGGAGACGCTCTAGTGGAAGTTGGATATGACGATCAAACAAATTGGGATCTGCATTTAATGTACAGATTCTAAAAAAGGAGAAAAAAAATGAAAAAAATATTACTAGCTTTGTTTATAACAAGCCCTTTAGTTTGGGCTGAGGAAGGGAGCATGAATATGCATCATCATTCTCATGAAGGCCATCTTCACGACAAAATGGTGGATGGAAAAAATCTTGAAGTTAATGCTGAAAGATTTGATAAATTCATGGAAGGTATAGTTGATATGAATATAGCTATAGTTAGTGTTCAAGGAATGGTTTGTGACTTCTGCGCCAGAGGAATTGAAAAAGCGTTTCTAAAGGATTCAAATGTTAATAAAATTGATGTTGATCTTGATAGTGGCAAAGTAATAATTGCTTATGTTAAATCAAAAGAAATCGATCCAGATGTAATAAAGAAAATGATACTCATGAATGGTCAAAATATGACTAATCTACAAATAATAAAAATATAGCGACTATGAATGATAAGTATCCAAATTTTTTATCATTATTTGCATCATCCTCAACCTTAATATGTTGTGCCCTGCCGGCAATATTTGTTGCTTTGGGTGCTGGAGCAAGTTTTGCAAGCCTTCTTTCGGTGTTTCCTTTTTTAATTACTCTTTCAAATTTCAAAGGTCAGATAACATTATTTGCTCTTTTTTGGATAATCGTAGCTGGGCTTGTAAATTACCGAACGTACTATATGCCCTGCCCTGCAGATCCCGAGCTTGGAAGGGTTTGTAAGCGAAATCGAGAGAGGTCTAGATATATTTATTATGTCTCTGTTTTTATTTTTTTATTTGCTACAATTTTTACTTACTTTATTCCTAGGTTTCTATAAATTATGAAAAATCCATGCCATAAAGATAAATTAACTAGCCTTCGAAGGATTGAAGGTCAGGTTAGAGGAGTTCAAAATATGATAGAAGAGGGTAAATACTGTGTAGATATTTTGAATCAAATAAAAGCTCTAAAGAATTCACTTATAACCGTAGAAGGTAAAATACTTAAAACTCACTTAAGGGAGTGCATAAAGGACTCTCTAAATGGAAGTAATGATTTTGATCTAAAAATTGATGAGATTATGAAAACCATGAAGAGATGAAACTCTTAATTCGTAAAACCCATAAATATTTAAGTTTTTTTATCTCCATTCAGTTGCTGCTATGGACAATATCTGGAATTTATTTTTCTTTTAACAAAATTGAGTTAGTGAGGGGCGAGCAATACCTAAAAATAGTCGAAAAACCGATCAATTTGGGTGTTTTAAATTTTAATACGCCTTACTCTGAAAAAGTCTCTATTATAAATAGACTGGGTAAGGAAATTGTTATTGTGAGCTCGAGAGGGTCAAAAAAATATCTAGATAAAAATGGAAATCCATTAGATAAACTTTCATCATTAGAGGCTGTAGAGTCAGTTAAGTCTCAAACAACTCTTTTGCCATTCCAGGCAATTGAAATTACAGATAATAAAAGCGGATCTGAGTTTAGGGGAAGGTCTCTGCCCATCTATAAAGTAGAAAGTAGAAATATTGAAAATGATGACATTAATGTTTATGTAAATATTTATTCAGGTGAAATTATGGCCATAAGATCACCACAATGGAGAATATGGGATTTAATGTGGGGATTTCATATTATGGATTGGAACGAAAGAGACAATATTAATAATCTTCTTCTAAAGATATTTTCAATTCTTGCTTTGGTTAGTTCTGTAACAGGGCTAATTTTATTTTTTAAATTAGATTTTAAGTAAGTACAATAAGCAACCACTAAACAATAAACATATATTTATGGATAAAAGAACAGAGCAACTTCTGAGAGATCCGGTTTTTCCTCTGTTGATAAAAATGTCTGCTCCTAATACAGTGGCCTTTTTAATAAATGCATTTGTGGTATTGGTTGAATTCTGGTTTATTGGTCAACTTGGATTGATCCCATTAGCAGCAATAACATTAGCCTTTCCAGCAATCATGCTGACACAGCAAATGGCTTTTGGTGCTCTTGGTGGAGCAGTATCTTCCTCTATATCAAGAAGCTTGGGAGCAAATAATATAGATAAAGCTGAAAAACTATTATGGCATTCTTTATATATTTCATTTCTAGGGGCATTAGTATTCTTCTTAGTTTTTCTTTTTTTTGGTGAGTGGCTTCTTATTACCTTAGGTGGCTCTAGTGACTTGCTACAAGAGTCTTTAGCATATTGTTTAGTGTATCTATCAGGCGGCTTGGTTGTATGGCTCTCGGGGAGTCTAACAGCAGCCTTGCGAGGCATGGGGGATATGCAATTTCCTGCAAAACTAACTGTAGTTTGTGCAGGAATTCAGGTATTTCTATCATCTGGCTTTATTCTTGGTTGGTTTGGGTTTCCTAAACTTGGCTTGGTGGGCTCGGCATGGTCTATGATCATAACCTCTTCGTTTATGGCTGTAGCTTGTGTTATAAAACTTTTAAGTGCAAAGAGTCCTATAAAACTAAAAATTCAAAAAATTACTTTTGAAAAGAATCTCTTTGAAGATATCTTTTCTGTTGCACTGCCAGCCTCCCTTTCGCCAATCTTTACAGTCGGAACAGTGCTTGTTCTTACAGGTCTAATTGGTCAATTTGGTACATCTGCAATTGCAGGATACGGAATTGGTTCAAGGGTAGAATTTTTACTTATACCTATTGTTTTTAGTATTGGAACTGCAATGACGACTATGGTTGGAACTAATATTGGTGCTAATAATATAGATCGAGCTGAAAGAATTGGGATGATTGGCGCCACATCAGCAGGCTTACTTTCCGGAGTTATAGGTCTAATATTAGCCTTGACTCCTGACATATGGATTAGAGTTTTTACTGCAGATCAAGAAACGCTAATGGTAACCAAGCAATATATTCAAATACTGGGAGTCTGTTACTTATTCCAAGGATTTGGATTGTCTCTTTACTTTGCATCCCAAGGGGCAAATGCTATGAAGTGGCCTATCGTTATCACGGCATTACGATTTGTTGTATTCACAGTTGCAGCTCTAGTCTCAGTGTATTGGTTATCGACTGGCATAGCTGGAATATTCTATTCATCTGCAGGTGCAATGATCTTGTTTGGGGTTCTAATGGTTGTTGCCTTAAAAAAAGGTGCCTGGAGAAAATAATAAAGCCAACTTAATAGTTAAATAGTTGCACCAAATAGCTCATTTTAAGAAAAAGAAACTATTTCTTTTTTTCTTTTTTAGCAGCTCTTTTCTCTTTAAGAGTCTTCCCTTTTTTCTTTTCGTTCTTTTGCTTGTCTAGACCTTTAGCCATGATACTTCCCTTAATTAGTTTGCAGTAAGTATAAAGGAAACAAATCTAATATACGTTTGTAAAAATAAAATACATTGTTTAGGATTAATTCATGATTTTATTAGTAGGTGTGCTCGTAGTTCTAGCGCTAATATTTGGGCCCTCTTTATGGGTAAAATTTGTTATGAATAGATATTCATCACAGCTACCTGAAATTTCTGGAACTGGAGGTGAGCTTGCAAAGCATTTGATTGAGCGGTTTTCTTTAAAAGGCGTAGAGGTGGAGATTACTGAGCTAGGCGATCATTATGATCCAATTGAGAAAAAAGTTAGGCTTGTGCGAGAGCATTATGAATCTAAATCATTAACAGCAATTTCTATTGCAGCTCATGAGATTGGACATGCTATTCAGGATCAGCAAGGTGATAAGCGTCTAGTTACAAGAACAAAAATGATTCCTATTGCCAATATGGTGGCTCGCTGGAGCGTTGCTATTATTTCTTTATCTCCAATAATAGGTATTATCACGCGACATCCAATGCCATTTTCTGTATTGCTGTTCTTGGGGCTTTCTGGTTTTGTTGCGCGCATGATGATTCATGCAGTAACTCTTCCAATTGAATTTGATGCAAGTTTTTCAAAAGCGCTCCCTATATTAAGAGAAGGAAGCTATATATCGCAGTCTAGCGAAAAAGCTGTGAGTCGCATTCTTAATGCAGCAGCTCTCACTTATGTTTCTGCTGCGCTAGCTGATATTCTAAATCTTGGTAGATGGCTTGTTATATTATCAAGGCGATAAATAAAGCAGTCTAAGGGTTAAATAAAAATGATGAATGGTGGGTCTAAACAATATTCAATTATATTCAGCCTGTTCTCCCATGTATATAATTTTTAGTAAGCTCATGCTCTGGATCTTCAAATATTTTTTTTGTATCTCCCACCTCAATTAAATCGCCTAAATGAAAGTAAGCTGCTCTCTGTGAGACTCTTGCTGCCTGACTCATTGAATGAGTAACCATGACTATTGCATAATTTTCTTTAAGTTCATTTATTAGCCCTTCTATTTTTTCGGTTGCAATTGGATCTAATGCGGAACAGGGCTCATCCATTAGAATCACATCAGGCTTAATCGCAATTGCTCTAGCTATGCACAATCTCTGTTGTTGACCGCCTGAGAGTGATGTACCAGGAGAATGAATTCTATCTTTTACTTCTTCTAGTAACCCTGCTCTGTCTAAGGATAAGTCAACCAACTCATCTAACTCTCTTTTAGATGATGTTATTCCATGAATCTTGGGTCCATAAGCAACATTTTCATAGATAGACTTTGGGAATGGATTGGGTTTTTGAAAAACCATACCGACCCTTGCTCTCAATAACACAACATCCATGTCACCAGAATAAATATCTTCACCTTCAAGAGAAAATTCTCCAGTAACACGACATGAATCAATTGTGTCATTTAGCCTATTTAAACATCTAAGAAAAGTTGATTTTCCGCATCCAGAAGGACCAATAAGCGCAATCACTTCTGATTTGCCAACCTCAAGGTTAATGTTTTTCAGCGCTTGGTTTTCGCCATAGAAAACATTGCAGTCTTTTACAGACATAACAACATCCTTAGATGAGCTTATGCTACCTACTGTTTCAAATTCCTTTTTCTGATTTACATTATGTTGATCGATATTTTTCATATTTTTACCATTTTATTTCGTATTTATTTCTTAACCATATTGCTAATGAGTTCATGAGAAGAAGAAAAGTTAAAAGAACCATAATAGCTGCAGAAGTTTTTTCAACAAATCCTCTTTCTGGAGAATCAGCCCATAAGTAAACCTGAACTGGTAGAGCTGCTGAAGAGTCTAATGGAGATGAGGGAATGTCAACAACGAATGCCACCATTCCAATCATAATCAACGGCGCAGATTCACCCAATGCTCTAGCCATACCAATAATAGATCCTGTGAGTATTCCCGGAAGGGCTAAAGGAAGTATATGATCAAAAATAGTCTGTATTTTTGAGGCACCAACTCCTAAAGCGGCGTCCCTTATACTTGGTGGGACTGACTGCAATGATGCTCTTGAGGCAATAATTACTACAGGAAAAGTCATGAGCGCTAAAACTAAGCCACCTACCAGAGGAGCTGAACGCGGCATCCCCAAATAATTAATAAAAACAGCCAACCCTAATAAGCCGTAGATGATAGATGGTACTGCAGCTAAATTATTAATATTTACCTCAATAAAATCAATAAATCTATTTTTAGGAGCAAACTCTTCTAAGTATATTGCGGCAGCAACTCCTAATGGAAAAGCAATCATAAAAGTTATAGACAGCATCAATGCTGAACCAACTAAAGCTCCCAAAATTCCTGCTTGTTCAGATTCTCTAGAATCTCCAGATGTAAAAAGAGTTGTATTGAATTTATTCTCAATAATTTTTTGCTCTTGCAATTGTTTAATAAAATTAATTTGTGAATCTGATATTCTTCTTGAACTTTCGGGCAGGTCAACGTCTATATTCCCTTTTAATAGCATATCCACCTCATCATCTAAGGGAAGCCACAAATCAATTTGACTGCCAATCAATGAAATGTCTTCTATAACTAGCCTTTGTATTTTTATACCAGCACCGGAACTAAGCAGTTCTCTTAATTCTCTTTTATCTGCTCTTGATTTGACTTTTGGGAACAACTTATAAAAAGCCTCATATACTATTCCATCAAAATCTCCATACCTTATCTCTTCTATATTGCCTGTTCTATCTGGATCAATATATTCATAATCTAAATTGACGTTTAATCTAATCTCTGCCTGATTGAATGCGGTATATCCTTTTGAGATTATGCTAGTAAAAAAAATGACTAAGAAAATTATTGCAACAAATATACTAAATTGACCATATCTCTGAAATCTAGCCTCTTTCTTATATCTAGTTTTTAGATTTTTATTAACTATTTCTGTAATTGATGATTTATTCATACTGTTCTCTATATTTTCTGACAATTTTCAAAGCTATAAAATTTAAAAATAATGTAAAGACAAATAAAGTAAGTCCAAGTGCAAACGCAGCTAATGTTTTTGGACTATCAAACTCCTGATCCCCTGTCAGCAAGGTAACTATTTGAACTGTGACTGTTGTAACTGCATCTATAGGATTAAAAGATAGTTTTGCAGATAAACCTGCAGCCATTACAACGATCATTGTTTCTCCAATTGCTCTAGAAGCTGCAAGAAGTATCCCTCCTATAATGCCAGGAAGAGCAGCTGGTAATATAACTTTCTTAATGGTTTCTGACTTTGTTGCACCAAGCCCATATGAACCTTCTCTTAAAGACTGCGGAACACTTGAAATAACATCATCTGATAGTGATGATACTAAAGGGATGATCATAATACCCATTACTAAACCAACTCCTAAAGCGCTCTCAGAAGCGATATCTAAACCAACTAAAGAACCAACATGTCTAATAAATGGAGCAACTGTTACTACAGCAAAAAAACCATATACGACGGTGGGTATTCCTGAAAGGATTTCTAAAATTGGTTTGGTTATAGCCCTAACTTTAGTATCTGCATACTCAGATAAATATATAGCAGTTAATAAGCCAATAGGGACAGCTAATAACAGTGCTATTAAGGAAATTAATATTGTTCCAGCAAATAACGGCATCGCCCCAAATAAACCAGAAGATCCAACTTGACCTTCTCTAATAGCCATTTGAGGGCTCCAGCTCAAACCAAATAAAAAATCACTGAAATTTATAACTTCAAAAAATCTAAGAGCTTCGAAAAGCACTGATAATAAAATGCCTGCTGTTACAAAAATCGCTACTAATGCAGAACTAAAAAAAAGAAGGTAGATTGCATTTTCAATGAAATTTCTTGCTCTATAGGTAGCTGTAATTGATCTGTATGCATAAATAAAAGTAAGCAACCCTAAAATTAAAGAGCTGTAAAGAACGACTGAATGTATTAAATCATATTGTGCGTTATAGAAATCTGCAGCCTGCTGGATGCTTGCAAATGATGAACTGTCGGAAATATTACCAACTGCAAAGTTTTTAATATTATTAAGAACAAGAGTTAGTTCATTATCAGAAAGATTTTTAATGTTTTCTGGTAGAGAATTAACTAGATTTGATGTAACGAATGATTCTGCAAATAAAGAATATAATAAAACTATACATAGTGTGGGAATGGAAAACCAAAGGCTTGCGTAAAACCCATAATATTTAGGTAGAGAGTGCAAAAATCCATTCTGCTTTTTAATGTTAATTGCATGTCTTTTGGCTATAAAAAATATAGCCAAACAGAACAACAAAATAATTATAAATAAAAAACCAAACATTTAAGTAGTATTTAAAGAAAAAGCATGGGCATAAGGCCCATGCTTTATATGCAATATATTTAAGTTTTTAGGGGATAAATTAGTCAACTTAAATAAATACCTTTTTTTATAGTCCCATTAGCGGTGTTAGCTTTTTACCAGCAGATGCAAATTCTTTGTACTCTGAGTTTGGCATTGGAATTAAGCCTTTATCAGACAAGTATCCACTTTGACCAATAGCACCCTTACTTGTAAATTCTCTGACGTATTGCTTGATCCCTGGTATTGATGAGGCATGGGCATTTTTTACATAGAAATATAATGGTCTTGATACTTTATATGTACCATCTGCAATATTTTCAAATGTTGGCAAGGCTCCATCAACCATTGAGCCTTGGATAGTATCTGAGTTTTGGTCCAAGAAACTATACCCGAACACACCTAATGCATTTGGATTTGCGTTCAATTTTGAAACAATCAAGTTGTCATTCTCTCCAACTTCAATATATGGTCCATCTTCTCTAACTGACCTACAGATGCTTTTGTATCTATTTTTATCTTGTTTTTTAATATCTGCTAGCCATTTGAAAGTCTTGCAACCACCTTCCATGGCAAGTTCAGCAAATGCGTCTCTTGTTCCAGATGATGGTGGAGGACCAAGAACTTCGATAGCAATATTTGGCAAAGAGGCATCTACATCACTCCATGTTTTATTAGGATTTGCAACTAACACTTCTTTTCCTGAAGGGCTTGGAATCATGGGAGATAATGCCAAGAAAATTTGACGCTTCGTTAAACTTAGGTTTTGTCCTTTTCTTGAATTAGCAATAACAATTCCATCATAACCAATCTTTATTTCAGTAATTTCATTGATTCCTGCTTTTGCACAACTGTCAATTTCACTTTGTTTAATTCTTCTAGATGCATTAGTTATGTCTGGATGCTCAACGCCAATTCCTTTACAGAATAACTTAAGACCACCGCCAGAACCTGTTGATTCAATTACCGGGGTGTTAAATTCTGTTTTTTTACCGAACCTTTCAGCAACAACTGTTGCAAAAGGATAAACAGTTGATGAGCCTACTATTTTAATAGTGTCTCTCGCAGCTGCCTGAGCTAAAGTTGAGATAGAGCTTATGATTATAAATGTCACGTATAAGCTTAAAATTTTCTTCATCATATTTCTCCTGTTGAAATGAAGTTATCTTTGATGAACTTATGATAAAAAAATATTGCAACTTTAAAGCTACAGCTATGAAAATATTAGTGAAGAGTAATCAACGCAATTATGACAATTGTGAACTTTTAGATTGCAGAGTGGTGGGTCTGGGTGGACTCGAACCACCGACCTCACCCTTATCAGGGGTGCGCTCTAACCAAGCTGAGCTACAGACCCATAAAAATGGGAATGTGCATTCTACCTTTAGAATCCAATTTGGACAATTATTCTTTAAAGATTTTTAAGTGATTTATAGAGTGTGAAATATATATATGCGAGAGGAAGTGCTAGAAGATACTCTCCTATAGCTAACAATGCTAGATTGACTAAACCAGGCTCAATAACAGCTCCAACTACTAAAGACACTAATAAGGTTAAAGAAACAAAAGATAGTGTAAGAGTAAATAGTCTTCCGCCATGCTCATCTGTTGACTCCCATGACTTGCCTATTGATTCAAAAACACCTTTGTCTTCAAGCACGATATAGCCGAAGGCAAGAGATAGCCTAGCCATTAAATAAATCCCTGGTAGTATTAAAAAAATAAACCCTATTAATGAAGCGAAGCCAATAATAATAGTAGCTCCTAGTAGTGGGAAAAACTTTTTAATGCCTGCAATTTGAGCGTCTAAAGGTGATACATCGCCATCATTCTCGATGCTTGTGAAGGCAATCCAGATACCACCAACAAAACCCATTTGAATAATAGTGGCCAAAGCTGCAGTTAGGAAAAACAATGATCCATTAGAGTTTATATATTCTATTAAATCCTCAGGTTGAGTAGCATCTTGTATAGGCAGAAGTAAATAGGCTACCGATACCTCCATAAAAGCTACTGGCAATGCCAGCGCAACAAGGTAACCAAGATGGTCAGAAGTAAATTTCCACGCACTCAAGAATTGATTCATGGAAGGATTATAAAGTACTATGCTTTGATATGAATAGATTGCCTATAATTTTGTCACTAGTGTTAATAATTTCTTGCAGCAAGGAAACGAGCCAAATGGAGTACCCGGATTCAAATAAAAAATATTTTGTTGAGAATATTCATGGTTATGATGTTGAAGACTCATATAGATGGCTTGAAGATTTTACCAGTGAAGAAAGCCTGGATTGGGTCAAGCGTCAAAATGAGTTCACCAATCAATTTATAGAAAATTCTGAATACAAAAAACCAATAGCTGAATACTTGAGCGGGATATGGGATTCAGACTCTCAAAGCACTCCTTTTAAGGTAAAAGAAAAAACATTTTTTTACTACAATGATGGTTCATGGCAGCAAAGCAAATTAATGGTCCAAAAATGCGATGAATGTGAATTTGAAGTTTTACTTGATCCTAATAAATTTTCTGAAGATGGAACAGTTTCACTTTCTGGGATTAGCATAAGCAATGATGGGAAGCTTCTTGCATATGGAATTTCAGATGGAGGTTCTGATTGGAGGACTTGGTTGCTTTTAGATATAGACAGTGGCAATGAGCTAGAAGATAAAATTACTTGGTCAAAATTTTCTACTCCGACATGGGAGAATGATAGCTCTGGATTTTATTACCAAAAGTATGATGAGCCAAAAGATGAGCTGCTTAAAGATATTAATACAGCTCCCAAGTTAATGTTCCACAGAATTGGCAGTGATCAAAAGCAAGATACAGTTATGTATGAAAATGCATCAAAGCCAAGGTGGAGTTGGGGTATTAGTGTTGTAAAAGATACCAATATTAAATTCTTGTCGATCTCTGAGGGAACTGATGAGAGAAATAGGCTCTATGTAAAACTGAACGATAATGAGGAATTTCAACCAATTATTGGGAAGCTCCAAGCAGCATATTCTCTAATAGGTTACAAGGATGAAATATTCTGGTTTTACACAACAGAGAACGCGATTAATGGAAAAATTATTTCCTTAAAGATCGAAGATGGCAAATTTATTTGGAATGAGGTCATTGAGGAAACGGAAAATAATATCAGCAGTGTAAATATTATTAATAATAATTTTGTTATTAACTACATGGTGGATACATTTTCAGAAATCGTTTTCTATTCATTAGATGGGGTATTGTTAAAAAAATTAAATGTTTTTAAAGAGGCTTCAGTATCTGGCTTTGGAGGAGATATCGATGATACTGATTCATTTCTCTCTGTAACTAGTTTTGTTAAACCAAGAGAGATTCATAAAATTAACTTGGAGACATTAGAGACTTCATTATTTTGGAAAGAGGATCTAAAAACCTATTCTGAAGATGACTATGTATCTGATTTTAAATTTTTTGAATCAAAAGATGGTACAAAAATTCCAATACATGTAAGTTATAAAAAATCTACAAATATCACAAAGGATACTCCTGTAATGCTTTATGGCTATGGAGGATTTAATATATCTTTAACGCCTAGGTTCAGCAAAAGTCATGCAGCATGGAAAAGTCAGGGCGGGGTATTTGCTGTTGTAAATCTTAGAGGTGGAAGCGAGTATGGTGATAGTTGGCACGAGCAAGGTATGCTTCTTAATAAACAGAATGTCTTTGATGATTTTGCATATGCCGCAAAGTTTCTTCATTCATCTAATATTGGGTCTCCAAAAACAACAGCTATCATTGGAGGTTCTAATGGGGGTCTATTAGTTGCAGCAACTATGCTGCAAAATCCAGATTTATTTGAGATAGCTATTCCTCAGGTTGGTGTTTTGGATATGCTCAGGTTCCATAAATTTACTATTGGGTGGGCATGGGAAAGCGACTATGGGTCCCCAGATAATAAAGAAGAGTTTGAAAACCTACTTGCTTATTCGCCTTACCATAATGTTCTAGAAAATAGGTGTTATCCAAAAACATTGGTTACAACCGCAAGCAGAGACGACAGAGTTGTGCCCTCGCACTCATTTAAGTTTGCAGCAAGACTTCAAGAGCTACAAGGTTGCGATAATCCGGTTCTAATAAGAGTTGAGAGCAGAGCTGGCCATGGAGCTGGAACACCAAAAAGTAAGGTTATAGATCAGATCTCTGAAATATATGGTTATGCTTTATCCGAGATTAAAGGCTAGCTATTTCTAAGAGCTCAATTTCGAAAATAAGAATTGAGTTTGATGGTATGCCCGGCCTACCCTCATCGCCATAAGCCATGCTAGGGTCAATAAAGACCTTCCACTTATCCCCAGCTCTCATCAGTGAAATAATTTTTTGACACCCTTCAATCAAGCCAGAAAGAGGTATCTCTAATGGCTCATTCATATCGACAGAGGACCAGAATACTTCTCCATTGGTAAGAGTTCCATGAAAGTGTGCTGTGATTATGTCATCTAGGTTGGCAGTTGGATTGTTAAGATCCCCGCTTTGGATAATTGAATACTGAAGCCCATTTTCGATCTCAATAATGTCTGGGTTTTGGCTGTTATCTATAAAATATTGCATGTTTTGTATTTGGGTAATGTTAGGGCTGTCTTGATTGCAGCCAATAGTTAAAAGTAATGTGAGGAATAAGTATATTTTTTTCATTTTAAGTTTTGATTATTAGAAATTTTCTTTTGCCAACTTGATAAACTTGTTTTGTGCCTAGTTCAATTTTTTTCTTGGGGTCATCAACCTTTTGAGACTTTATCTTGACGCCGCCTTGCTTAATTAATCTGGCAGCCTCAGATGTGCTAGCAACCATTCCAGTTTCTTTAAGTAAATTAACTAGAGGAATAGATTCCCCATCAATCGCATATTCCACTTCGTCTATGTCATCAGGCAAGGCCCCTTTTTGGAATCTTTTTAGAAAAGCGTTTTTACAATTTTCTCCCTCTCCATCTCCATGGAATCGATCAACTATCTCAATTGCTAATAAAAACTTAGCATCTCTTGGATTTGTTCCCTCATCAACAGATTTCTTTAAGGAACCAATCTCGCTCTCTGAAAGAAAGCTTAAAAGCTCAAACCATCTCCACATCAAAGTATCAGAAATAGACATAACCTTGCCAAACATTTCATTTGGAGCCTCATCAACCCCAATAAAGTTATTAAGAGATTTAGACATCTTATTGACGCCATCCAAGCCTTCTAAAATAGGAACAGTTAAAACAACTTGCGGCTCTTGATCAAAAGATCTTTGCAGCTCTCTTCCAACTAATAGATTAAATTTTTGATCAGTGCCTCCGCACTCCACATCTGCCTTTAGTGCAACTGAGTCATAGCCTTGAACTAATGGATATAAGAATTCGTGAATGGCTATGCTTTGATTGGATGAGTAACGTTTGTTGAAATCATCCCTTTCTAGCATTCGGGCAACGTTATATCTAGATGCAAGCCCTATTAGCCCTTCAGCTCCTAAGTCTTTGCACCACTCTGAATTAAATCTGACTTCTGTTAACTCTTTTTTTAATATCTTAAAAACTTGCTGTTCGTAGGTTTTTGCATTTTCTATAACCTCTTCTTTAGTGAGGGTTGGTCTGGTTTTGTTTTTACCTGAGGGATCACCAATTTGGCCTGTAAAGTCTCCGATAAGAAAAACCACCTTATGACCAAGATCTTGGAAATGTCTTAATTTATTTATTAGAACTGTATGACCCAAATGAAGATCTGGGGCAGTAGGATCAAACCCTGCCTTGATAGTAAGTTGCTTCCCAGAATCAAGCTTTTTCTTGAGATCTGCCTCTGTCAGAATTTCATCTGTTCCGCGCTTAATAATAGAAATAGCATCAATCATCTGCATATCATAGTATTTTTAATGCATTAAGAAAATCACAATCTTGCTACTTATCTTTTTAAGATTAAAATATAACCTATGTCGATATCTCGTAATAAATTTCAATCAGAAAGTGAACTAATTCAGTCAATGATTGAAGATTCAAATTTTATAAGTAATTCAAAGATAGTTGATAACGCAAAGAAGATCATTGATGAGTGCAGAGTTGCAAAGTCCGAAAGAACAATGCTGGATGCATTTTTGAGTGAATATGGTTTATCTAATAATGAAGGTGTTGCACTAATGTGCCTCGCTGAGTCAGTTTTAAGGATACCGGATAAATCTACTAGAGATCTTATTATCTCAGAAAAATTATCAGAGGGTAGATGGATTGAACATCTTAATAAAGCAGACAGTATTTTTGTTAATGCCTCTACATGGGGCCTTTTACTAGCAGGAACCCTGGTTAAGCCATCTGAGCTATCCAACAACAATCCAGCAAAATATATTGGTGGTCTCATATCAAAGTCTGGCGAAATGCCAATAAGAAATGCAGTTCTTGCAGCTATGCATATATTAAGTAAAGAATTTGTGATGGGAAGAGACTTTAACGATATATCTAAACTGAAGAATATTGATCAAGACACTTATTCTTTCGATATGCTTGGAGAAGCAGCAAGAACAGATCATCAAGCTGAAAAGTATTTTGAAGCTTACCTTGAAGCAATTGAAGAGGTTAGCAAAATTAATGAAAAAACAGGAAATAAAAATGGGGTTTCTATAAAGTTATCTGCACTCTATCCAAGGTATGAAACAAGGAAGATAGAAAGGGTAAGAGAGTTCTTATCAAAGAGACTTTTAAAGCTTATTCATAGCGCCATAAAAAAGAATGTTGAGATTACAATTGATGCTGAGGAGCAAGATAGGCTTTCATTAAGCATAGAGATTTTAGAAGAAGTATTAATGTCTGAGGGAGTTAAAGACTGGGAAAGTATTGGGCTTGCTATCCAGGCCTATGGAAAAAGATCATTGGACTTGATTGACTGGATTGAAGCAATGCTTGAAAAAAGAGCTCCAATGCATGCAAGACTTGTAAAAGGCGCTTACTGGGATTATGAGATAAAAAATTCTCAAGTTTTTGGGCATGAGGGGTATTCTGTTTTCACCAAAAAAGCACATACAGACATCTCTTATTTGGCATGTGCTGAAAAAATGCTCTCCATTAAAAATCTTTTACCGAAATTTGCTACTCATAATGCGCATACTATTGCTGCAATTCATCAGATGGGTGGTCAAGCTAACTTTGAATATCAGCGCCTATATGGCATGGGAGAGCTTTTGTATAAGAGCGCAGAAAGTGTCCTTGGTAAAAACAACAAAACTACAATATATGCTCCTATAGGCAAATACAAAGACCTGCTCCCCTATTTGGTAAGAAGACTCTTAGAAAATGGTGCAAATAGCTCTTTTATTAATAGACTCCTTGACCCAGAGACCGACTCTTTATGGTTGGCAGAAAGTCCAGTTAAAAAGATTGCTGAAGAAAGTAAAGAAATTCCAATGCCGGTTAACATTTTTAATGATCGCCTAAATTCAAAAGGTTTAGATCTTTCTGAGCAAGCCAACTTAGATAAGCTCAAAGATTGTCTTAAAAACTTTGATGGTAAAACAAAAAGAGCTGAATCAGTTTACGACAGTAGAAACCCAGGAAACTCTAAAAAGCATATATCAAAATCTCTATCGAACGGCACTGATATAGGTTCAGTATATTTTGATTCTTGCGAGAGTATTGAAAAAGCTTTTTCATATTATAAAAAATCATCTTGGACAAAAACTTCTGTTGTTTATAGAGCAGAGGTTCTCAAAAAGATTGCAGACTTCATAGAAAATAATCCTAACGAGCTTCTTTATTATTTAATACATGAGGCGGGAAAACATATTGAAGATGCTGTTGATGAAATAAGAGAGGCTGTAGATTTTTTAAGGTACTACAGTGATGAGGCAATCAAGTTACAGTCCACATCAAACAAGCTAAATGGCCCAACAGGTGAAGAGAATATTCTTACGTATCATCCAAGAGGAAGATTTTTATGTATTAGCCCCTGGAACTTTCCAGTTGCTATTTTGATTGGTCAAATCAGTGCTGCTCTTGCAACAGGCAACGATGTGATATCAAAACCATCAGAGCACACCCCAATTCTTGCAAGCATAATTACTAATATTTTTCACAGCCAAGGAGTTCCTGAGGGTGCTCTTCAACTTGTCCTTGGTGATGGCATGAATGGTGCAACTTTAACCAAATCCAAGAGTCTAAAAGGTGTTGCTTTTACCGGATCTACTGACACTGCTCGAAAAATTCAATCCAGCCTTCTTGATAACCACAAGGAGATAGTTAAATTTATAGCGGAAACTGGAGGCCTGAACTGCATGATAGTAGACTCAAGCGCTCTTTTGGAACAAGTAACAGATGACGTTATCCGATCAGCATTTAATAGTGCTGGCCAAAGATGTTCTGCATTGAGAGTCCTTATTGTTCAAGAAGATGTTTATCAAGATGTAGTAGACATGGTAGCTGGGGCAATGGAGGTTCTAGATATTGGGCCAACTGAAAACTTTAATAATGACATTGGTCCAATAATATCAAAAGATGCATTTAGTAAGCTTAAAGACTATATAGAAGTTGCTTCAATTGATGGTAAGAATGTCATACAACCGCATGACTATATTGATGATATATATATTCCGCCAACAATAATTGAGATCGAATCATTGTCAGAATTGGAGTCTGAGCAGTTTGGTCCAATTCTTCATATTATGAAATTTAAGGCAGGCAACGTTCAGGATGTGGTAGAGGAAATAAATAAACTTAATTATGGCCTTACGCTTGGTGTTCATACACGAGTTGAATCTAGGGCAGATGAGATAGCTCGCACTGCAAATGTAGGAAATGTTTATATAAATCGAGACATAGTAGGTGCTGTTGTTGGCGTCCAGCCATTTGGTGGAGAAGGCCTATCAGGAACTGGATGCAAAGCCGGTGGCCCAAATTATTTATCTCAATTTGTTAATGAACAAGTGGTTTCTAAAAACATAGTGGCTTTTGGGGGCAATACAGAACTGCTTAATCTCCAAAATAAGGAATGATAGGCTTCAGAAAAGTTCCAACAAAGTTGGTCATTGGAATATTTTTCTTTCTAATCGTCCTTATCTTGCTTCTTTATCTGGATCTAAACTCAGGCCAGCCTCCTGCTGAAGAAGAGATCATATACAGTGAGAATATTGAAGATGTTCCACTTGAAGTGGCTTCGCAACAAACCTATGAAGTGAAAGATGGTGAAATTCTCTCGATCATATTTGAAAAATTTAAGGTTCCTTTAAATACCCAATACAAAATCTATAGTCTAGAGGATGCTAATTTAGTAACAAATATAAGGCCTGGCAATAAAATTATATTTTCTTATTTTGGTGAAAAGCTTACTAATATTGGAATAGTTAAAGATAAGCTTTCCTCAATAGAGATATCGATTGGACAAAAAATAGAACTCAGAAAGATTAAAAATGCTGTTGAAACAATTTCATCTTATGCAGGAGGAACTATCTCCAGTTCTTTTTATGAGGATGCTTTGGCCTCTGGCATGCCTGATAGTGTCATTATGGATCTCGCTTACATCTTTGGCTGGGATATAGATTTTGTTTTTGATATTAGAGAGGGTGATACTTTTTCTGTGATCTATGAAACTCCATACTCTAAAGGGGAAAAAATAAAGAATGGTGATATTTTAATAGCGGAATTTACCAACCAGGATAAAACATATGTGGCAAATAGATTTATAGATCAAGATAATAAAAAAGGCTACTTTGATGAAAACGGTGAGAATATGCAAAAGGCTTTTCTTCGAGCGCCTCTAGAATTTTCTTATATTAGCTCCCACTTCAATCCAAATAGAATGCATCCAGTCCTTCATACAATTAGGGCTCATAATGGTGTTGATTATGCAGCCCCAACAGGCTCTCCTGTTAGAGCCACTGGATCTGGAAGCGTAGAATTTGCTGGGGTACGAAATGGCTGCGGCAAAGAAATTGTTTTGAAGCATACAAATGATTACTCAACCAGGTACTGTCATTTAAGCAAATTTGAAAGCAAGGTTAAAAAGGGCAAAAAAGTTATGCAGGGTCAGGTTATTGGATATGTTGGTAGCACAGGCTTAGCTACTGGACCTCATCTTCATTATGAGTTCAAAATTGGCAATAGACACACAGATCCAGTAAAGATAAAGCTTCCTTCAGCAGAGCCACTGTCTAGTAAATTAAAGCTGGATTTTGATATCCTTTTTAAAAAAAATAAATTAATGTTGGATGATATGAGTAAATTTGTAAATCAAAACACCAGTGATAAGAATGAGTAAATCTATATATATAGGTGTCATGACCGGAACAAGCTGCGATGCAATAGATATATCTTTTATATCAATATCCAAAAAGGTGAGTTTAGAATTCTTCCACAGCATCAAGATTCCAAAAAAAACCCAAACTGAAATAAAAAATTTAATCACATCTAATGAAGTTTCCTTGAGCACATTGGGTAAAATAAATAAAGATATTGGTGAGATGTACTCTCGAGCAATAGAAAAATCTATTTTGCTAAGTGGGCTACAAAAAAAAGATATAAAAGGAATTGCTCTATCAGGACAGACTGTTTGGCATGAAATTAATAAAGGCAAAGGATTTTCAATGCAGCTTGGAGATCCAAATATAGTTGCAGCAGATTTGAATATACCAGTAATTGATAATTTAAGAGGTATGCATATTGCGACTGGAGGTCATGGTGCCCCGCTTGTGCCTGAATTCCATCATGATATTTTTTACAAGAAAAATAAAAAGGTTCTTATTGTAAATATTGGAGGAATATCTAACTTCACATACATTAAAAATAGAAGTGAGTTTTTTGGAAGCGATATTGGTCCTGGAAACGCGCTAATGGATGCGTATTGTCAAAAAAATCTTGATAGGCCTTTTGATAAGAATGGTGCTGTTGCCTCAAAGGGAATTGTTTTAGAGAAAGAATTAAAGCGACTCATATCGTTGAAGTTTTTTAGCGATCCTTTTCCTAAATCAACAGGTAAAGAGCTATTTAACTATGAGCTAATTGGTAAATCTCTTTTATCTGAGTCCCCAAAAGACATACTGGCTACACTTACTGAGCTTACAGCCCTATCAATTCAAGTTGCGGTTCAGGAAAATAAATTCCTGCCAAATGACATTGTTATATGTGGTGGAGGTGTAAAGAATAAGTTTTTACTTGAAAGAATTTCTAAACTATTAGATGTTAATGTCACCACTTCTGAGGATGAGGGGTTTAACTCTCAAGCTATAGAGTCAATGGCTTTTGCTTGGTTTGGTTTTAGGAGGTTAAATAATATCCAATCTATGGTTCAAATTAGCAATAAAATTGTAAAAAAAGCTTTGCTAGGATCACTTACAAGCTCTAAATAGTAAACGATTCCCCACAGCCACAAGTTGTTTTGGCATTTGGATTATTAATTATAAATTTAGCACCTGACAAGTCTTCTTTGAAGTCTAGCGTTGAGCCATATAGATATGGGTAGGACATTGAATCTAAAAGTACAGAGAAATCCCCAAACTTTATAATATCGTCATCAAATGCCTCCTCATTATCAAATTTGAATCCATATTGAAAACCGGAGCAACCGCCTCCGGTCACATAAACTCTAAATTTTGATTGCAAGCCATCTCCACTGGACATAACTTTTCTAATCCTACTCATCGCGGCATCTGTAAGATCAATAGATTTGTTGGTCTCAGTAGTCATAATTATCCTTAATATACTACATTTATAATATTTATTACTTAACAGAATAAATTTTCATAACAGTATAAAATATTAGATATGAATCTATATCTCATTTTCAAGTCCTTCCATATCTTCTTTATGGTTGCATGGTTTGCTGGGATATTTTATTTACCTCGTCTTTTTGTAAATCACATTGAGGCTTCTAATGAGGATATTAAAAATCAGTTATTAGGAATGGAGAGGCGTCTGATAAGATTTATTACACCACTTGGTATTTTATCTGTTGTGTTTGGACTTCTTATGGCATATCTATCAGGGAATTTCCTTAATTTTTTATCACAAGACTGGATAATGTTAAAAATTAGCATTGTTTTTGGTCTCATTTGGTACCAACTTTTTTGTTATCAAATAATAAATAAGCTTGAATGCAATAGTCTTAAATGGAGCTCTTTTAAAATGAGGCTGTTCAATGAATTACCTGTTCTATTTTTGATAGTTGGCATTTTTGCTGCGGTGTATAAATTTTAAATTGCTTTTTTATGTGTGTTCATTTTTTGATATGATAACGACCTTTCTAAGGACACATATAAATTGAATAAAATAGAAAAATCATTAAAGCTTTTTTTAGAAGCGAAACAATTAATGCCTGGAGGTGTGAACTCACCTGTGCGTGCATTTAAAAATATAAAGGGTAGTCCTATATTTTTTAAAAGTGCAAAAGGGCCATTTCTGCATGATGTTGATGACAACAAATATATAGATTACATAGGATCATGGGGGCCAATGATTATGGGCCATTCTCATGAAAAAATTATAGAGGCAGTTAAAAGGCAGGTTGATCTTGGTACAAGTTATGGTGCCCCCACTGCATTAGAAACAGATGTGGCAAGACTGATCAAAAAAGCAGTTCCAAGTATTGAAAAAATTAGAATGGTTAACTCTGGGACAGAAGCGACAATGAGTGCAATAAGATTAGCACGAGGGTTTACCAACAAAGAAAAAATTATAAAGTTTGATGGTTGCTATCATGGTCATGTTGACTCCCTTTTAATAAAAGCTGGCTCGGGTGTCTCGACTTTCGGTTTGCCAGATTCCCCCGGTGTGCCTAAGGATCTGGCAAAATTAACTTATAGTGTTCCTTATAATGATATAGATGCGTTTACTGATATATTTGAAGGAATTAAGGATGATGTTGCCGCAGTAATAGTTGAGCCTGTTGCAGGCAATATGGGGTTTGTTCCTGGATCAGAAAATTTTCTCAAGACCATAAGAAAGATCACTAGTGAGAATAACTCACTTTTAATTTTTGATGAGGTCATGTCTGGTTTTAGAGTTTCGCTGGGTGGCGCTCAGGAAATATTTGACATTAAACCTGATCTTACTGCTTTGGGTAAAGTTATTGGCGGAGGTCTTCCAGTTGGAGCTTTTGGAGGTTCGGAGAAAATAATGAACTACCTTGCTCCAGAAGGCCCGGTATATCAAGCTGGTACTTTATCGGGCAATCCATTGGCTATGTCTGCCGGGTCTGCACTATTGGAACTCTTGATAGAAAAGGATCCATATGATGAGCTTGAAAAAAAATCATCAAGCCTTTTAAGTGGAATGTCCAAGATCATGCAATCAAAAGGTATAGAGTTTTCTCACGCCCAAATTGGAGGGATGTTTGGTTTTTTCTTCGCAGAAAAACTTCCTAAAAACTTCAATGAAGTTGCTGCAACAGATGATGTTATTTTTATAAAATTCCTGACTCAATGCATGCTTAGCGGGATTTATTTTGCCCCATCTAAGTTTGAAGCAGGTTTCATTTCTACAACTCATTCAAATGATGTTATTGATTTAACACTTTCAAAAATTGAAAAAATTATGGAGAAATTTTAAATGTCATACGATATAAGTGCGCTTGGAAATGCATTGGTTGATACTCAGTTTATGGTGGACTACGACTTTCTTAAAGAATTTGACCTCGAAGCTAATCAAATGGTACTTGTTTCTGCAGAAGATCAAAAACCAATTCTTGAAAGACTCAAGAGCTTGAATTATGAATCAGTATCGGATTGTGGAGGTTCTGCAACAAACTCTTTAGTTGCCGCATCCAACTATGGATCAAAATGCCACCATGTATGTAGAGTGTCTGACGATAAAGATGGCAATATGTATATTAATAGCCTCAAACAGGCAGGAGTAGCCCATATAGGAATAAGCGATAGAAATGGTGACCTTCCGACTGGAAAATGCCTAATCCTTGTAACACCTGATGCAAAAAGAACAATGATTAGTATGTTAGGCGTAAGTGAATTCCTTGGTGAAGAAGACATTGACTATGATGTGGTCGAAAGCTCTAGGATTTTTTATATTGAAGGATACATGGTTACAAGCGAGGAGAATTTTAATGCTGTTATTTCAGTTCTTGAGCACTTAAAGGGGAAAAATATTATTAAAGCCCTTTCTTTAGCTGATGCTGGCCTTGTAAAAATTTTTAAGGACAGATTTGATAAAATAGAGTCTTATGGGCTTGATATGATCTTCTGCAATGATGATGAAGCTATTGCTTTTTCACAGACCCAATCTATTGATGAAGCTATTTCTTTCTATAAACAAAAGGAATACATTACAGCAGTCACAAGAGGTGCAGATGGAAGCTCTGTTGTCACAGCTGGAAAAGTGATTAATACTGCTGCTGAAAAAATTGACCCAATTGATACCAATGGTGCTGGAGATATGTTTGCTGGTTCGTTCATGCATGCTTATCTAGAAGGTAGTAATTTGTCACAATGCTCATCATTTGCAAATTTTGCTTCATCGCTTGTTGTTACAACATTTGGGCCTCGGGTCTCTAGTGAGAAATATAGTCAAATTTTAAATAAATTAAGAAAAGGCTAGTAAATATGCCCTCTATCTGATATTTTCTCCACCCTAAAAAAACTAAATTAAGTAATGCCTGTAAAAAAAACAACAGAAACAAAATCAACTAAAAAAACAGTGGCTAAGAAACCTGTTGCTAAGAAAACAGTGGCTAAGAAAACTGCTGCTAAGAAACCTGTTGCTAAGAAAAAACCTAAACTCAAGGTTGTTGCAACTACTAATAAATCAAAGATTGCTCCTTATAAGGCTAAGAAAAAAGAAAAATATATGAGCGCTGCTATGAAGAGACACTTCACAGCTGTTTTGGTGAACTGGAAAGAGCATCTTTTTGACGAAATGCAAAAAACATTTGATCATCTTAAAACAAAAGGTGAAACTTATGCTGACCCTATAGATAGAGCCTCTCAGGAAGAAGAGTTTGCATTTGAATTAAGGACTAGAGATAGGGAAAGAAAGCTTATTAACAAGATTAGCATCTCTCTCGACAAGATTAAAAATGATGATTATGGTTGGTGTGATTCTTGCGGCGATGAGATAGGTATAAAAAGGCTTGAGGCAAGACCAACTGCAACACATTGCATCGATTGTAAAACGCTAGATGAAATCAAGGAAAAACAACTAAATGGTTAAACATACTTTGTATATGAAACTATTTACGAGACGATTTGTTAGATAATAATAAAATTAGTAAGTTTGCAATTTCAATTGTGGACGAACTCCAAAAAAATAATTATGAGGCATACCTGGTAGGTGGCTGTGTTAGAGATCTATTGTGTAATATGTCTCCTAAAGATTTTGATATAGCTACGAATGCTACCCCTGAGCAGGTCAGAAAGGTCTTCAAAGCCTCCAGAATAATTGGTAAAAGATTTAGACTTGTTCATGTTTTTAATAGAAACGAGCTTATAGAGGTTGCCACCTTTAGATCAGATGCGGGGTCCAGTAGTAATCAAATAATTAAAGATGATCAAGGAAAAATTTTAAGAGATAATATTTGGGGAAGCATTGAAGATGACTGTAAAAGAAGGGATTTTACTGTTAATGCGCTCTACTACTGCCCTATTTCAAAAAAAATACAGGATTTTAGCAACGGCTTAACTCACATAAACAAAAAGTCTATTGTATCTCTTGGGGATCCACAGAAAAGATTCGAAGAAGATCCGGTTAGAAGTCTTAGGGCAATTCGATTTAGCTCCAAGCTCGGCTTTAAGTTAGAGAATACAGTCAAAGATGCTATTTACGATAAAAGCTATCTTCTTGCAGATATATCAAATGCAAGAATGTTTGATGAGTTTTGTAAAATATTCCTGGGCGGAGATGGAGAAAAAAACTTAAATAAACTGGATTCGTTTGGTCTCTTAAAATACCTTGTTGCTTCAAGCCCTGATAATGACTACGCTAAAAAAGTTATGCTGGAAGCGGTAAAAAATACAGACTCCAGGGTAAAGAATAACCAGTCTAAGACTCCTGGGTTTCTAATTGCTGCCCTCCTCTGGCCTTCTTTATTGAAAGAATGTTCAAACAAGGAAGGAATAAACATTCGCAAATTCTTTAGATCTATGGACAAGGTCTTAAAAAGCCAGCAACAAAAAACTGCAATACCAAGAAAATTTTACAATTACATAAAAGATATTTGGGTTCTTCAGCTTAAGCTTCATAGCAGAATTGGAAATCAGCCCTATAAGCTTATTAAACATCCGAGGTTTAGAGCTGCATTTGATTTTATGTTAGTCAGAGAGAGAGCAGCAAAAATAAAAGCCGGTCCAGGTGATTGGTGGGATAGCTTTCAAAAAGATGACGATGCGCTAAAAAGAAAGCTCATAGACTCAATTAAAGAAAAAAGTGATGAAGATTCATTCAAAAAATTTGGATTCTCCGAGGAGTTGGGATAATCTAATAGAAAATAAATTTTAATTAGATGAACCCAGCATTTGAAGAGGCACCACTTCCAAAATACATAGCTGTTGAAGGTCCAATAGGGGTTGGCAAAACAACTCTTGCTAATAAGATTGCCAATACATTTAACTATGATGCATTTCTAGAAAGTCCGGCAGAAAATCCTTTTTTAAAGAATTTTTATAAAAACCCTAGTCAATCAGCTCTTGCTACCCAACTATTCTTTTTATTTCAAAGAATGCAGCAGATTCAAGACCTTAAGCAGAGAAGTTTATTTGAGAGCGTTAGAGTTGCTGATTTTTTAATACAAAAAGATAGGCTTTTTGCCGAAGTAACTCTTTCACAAGAAGAAATGAAGCTATATGACAACGTATATGATCATTTGACTATAGATGCCCCAACTCCAGATCTAGTTATATATCTTCAAGCACCGATAGATGTTTTGAAAAATAGAATTACTAAAAGGGGCAATATTAATGAACAATTCCTTACTTTAGACTATTTAGAAAGATTAAATGATGCTTACTCAAGATTTTTCTTATATTACGAAGAGTCTCCTCTGCTAATTATTAATGCAGCAGATATAAATTTAGAATCTAATGATGGTGATTATGAATCTTTGATAACAAAAATTATGTCAAACCCCAAAGGCAAAAACTTTATAAACCCTCAGCCATCTATAATTTAAGCTGTGACAGAAGAAAAAATATATAGCCCGAAATCTCATGTTAAAAACCCTCACTTGGGTAGCATGGAAGAATTTCAATCTATGTATAAACAATCAATTGAAAACCCTAATCATTTTTTTGGCAAATTAGCTAAAGACAACCTTTCTTGGAGTAAAGATTTTGACGAAACTCATAATGGTAAGTTTTCAGATACAAGTTGGTTTAGTGGCGGTGAGCTTAATGTTAGCTATAACTGTATAGATAGGCATTTAAAAGATAGCGCACATAAAACTGCAATTATTTGGGAAGGAGATGAGACTGATAACTCTAAAGAAATTACATTTCAAGAACTGCATGATGAAGTCTGCAGATTCGCTAATGTATTAAAAAGCTTAGGGGTGAAAAAGGGTTCTAGAGTATGCATATATATGCCTATGATTCCTGAAGTTGCTTATGCAATGTTAGCTTGCACAAGGATAGGTGCAATTCATTCTGTCGTCTTTGGGGGGTTTTCACCTGAATCGCTTAAAGACAGAATTATTGATGCTGATTGTGAAATAGTAATTACTGCTGATGAGGGTGTCAGAGGCGGCAAGCATGTGCCTTTGAAAAAAAACGTTGATGAAGCAGTTTCAAAATGCAGTATGGTAAAAAATGTTTTGGTTATAACTAGAACATCTGCGAAAATACCATGGAATGATAAGTTAGATATCTCCTACTCTGATATATCTGCGAATGTTAAAACAACGTGTGAAATTGAGCCGATGGCTGCTGAAGACCCAATGTTCATACTTTACACATCGGGTTCAACAGGAAAGCCAAAGGGAGTATTACACTCTACAGCTGGGTACATGCTTGGTGCTCATGTAAGTTTTAAATATATCTTTGGAATAAGGCCTGATGACAAATATTGGTGTACTGCCGATGTTGGGTGGATAACTGGCCATACCTATATTTTGTATGGGCCCTTATCTAATGGAACGACAACATTAATGTTTGAAGGGGTTCCTACGTACCCCTCGGCTTCAAGATGTTGGGAAGTATGTGATAAATATAATCTAAGTATTTTTTATACTGCCCCTACAGCAATTAGGGCATTGATGGCGCAAGGCAATGAACCTGTCCTTTCTACAAATAGATCGAGCTTAAGAATTTTAGGAACAGTTGGTGAACCAATTAACCCTGAGGCTTGGGATTGGTATTACAAAATAGTTGGTAATTCTAATTGCGATATAGTTGATACATGGTGGCAAACAGAAACCGGATCTGTTCTTATTTCCCCAATATCTGGAATTACTCCAACTAAACCTGGCTCAGCAACCCTTCCTTTTTTTGGTGTAAGGCCAGCCTTATATGATGAAAAAGGCAATTCATTAAATGGTGTTAACTCTGGCAATTTAGTTATTGAGTCATCATGGCCTAGTCAGATAAGAACTGTTTATGGCGATCATGAAAGAATGATTGATACTTATTTTAAGATGTATAACGGAATTTATTTTACTGGTGATGGCGCTCGAAGAGATTCTGATGGCTATTATTGGATTACAGGTAGAGTTGATGATGTTCTTAATGTCTCTGGTCACAGGCTTGGAACTGCAGAAGTTGAGAGCTCATTAGTTCTTCACCCATTTGTTGCGGAAGCTGCTGTTGTTGGTTTTGATCATCCAATAAAAGGCCAAGGTATTTATGCCTATGTAACGCTTATGACAGGAAATATATTTACTGAAGAATTAAGGGTAGAGCTTAGAAATTTTGTAGGAAAAGAAATAGGCGCTATAGCGAAGCCAGATCTTATCCAGAATGCTCCTGGACTGCCTAAGACCAGATCAGGGAAAATTATGAGGCGTATTCTTCGGAAGATTGCTGAGGGTGAGTTTGATTCTCTTGGAGATACTTCAACATTGGCAGACCCTGCAGTTGTTGATAATCTTATTTCTAATAAGCAAAGTTTAAGTTGACAGGCTATATATTTAAATTCTTCCCTTTTGCTATATTGTTAAGTGGGTGCGCAATGAATGTTGAAGATTTTAATCCCAGCGGCCCAATTTCTTCTACAAGCATGATCGGATGTATGCAAAAACCAATGAGTCACCAACCGGTAATCTCAAAAAGAACGCCGATAATTATTGCATCGGAAAATGTAGTAACTTGCATGAGTAATGAGACTGAGCTTTCAACAAAAAATATAGATAGGTCTTTATTGTTGGCAAAAAAGAAAAAAGTTAAAACAACTCAAAAAGTCAGTTCAAGTGATAAATTTAAAAAAGAACTCAAAGATGCGGCTGATAAAAAAGAGTTTGAAAATATAGAAAAAGCAGTTTTAACGGAAGTTAATTAATACAAGACCAAAAAGTTCCATCAAATTCTGCAATTTTTTCTTCCTGCAATTTTAAAAGATGGGCCTCCAGACTGGCTAATGCAATCGTATGAAGCCTTGAATCAACATCATCATAAACCTCAAGAACTAAATCATCTAAAGAAATTTTTCCTTGTTTCTGAAGCTTGTTAAGCACTTTGGCTTCCCTTTTCAGCCTATGATTTACTATCCAATCTACTGCTTCAAATGGCTTGTGTATATATTCTCCATGACCAGGAGCAAGAAAATCTATTTTATAATTTTTGAGTTTTTCCAAAGAGAGCAAATAGTCTCTCATATTTCCATCAGGAGGCGCTATGACAACTGTGGAGCCTTGCATAATATGATCGCCTGTAATTAAACAGTTATTATCTTTAATTAGGTAACAAAGGTGATTGGAGGCATGCCCAGGTGTATGCACTGCTTCAATAGTGTATTCGTCTGTTTCAATTAGGTCGCCATCCTGAAGATGTGATGTGGGCTTAAAGCTCTCATCTTGATAGTCCATATTATCTTCAATGGTCATACCCATTAATGGTACATCAAGCTTTTTTGATAATGGCATTGCTAAGGGCGAATGATCCATATGAGTATGGGTAACGAGAATTCGCTTTATTCTATCTCCATAAGTATCTAGAATATTTTTTGCGTGGGACTCTTCAATAGGGCCTGGATCAATTATCGTTACATCGTTAATGCCGATAATGTATGTGTTAGTTCCTCCGCCAGTAAAAACACCTCCATTTGGAGCTGTAATCTTCTTTATTAATAAGTGATCAGGCTTGCTCATAACCTTCATCCTCCGGGAGTAGTCCAACCCAATTACCATTTTTTTTAAAGAATTTTGGAAGTATTGGTGGACGGTCAGCTGGCTTAATATTCTTCTTTGTATTAATTAATTCTTCAACTGAATTAAATCCGCAGCAACTTTCAAGGTTTTTAGTTGTTGGCATTATCATTTGCATATCGCCAGATTCTGCTTTCTTTAAAGCATCCTCTGGGGTTATCCAGACGCTATCTGTTGTCTCTCTGCCATCATGCTCGCCAGTCTGAAAATTTGGTATTTCTGCTACAAAAAATCTAGTATTAAATCTTCTCTTTTCTATCTCTGGCGTTATCCAGTGGGATAATGGCGAAATATTATCAAGTGAAAGATCTAGACCCTCACTAGCCAACATTTCATAAAAAGTCAGTTCGCCATTATTAATACTATCTCTATAATCCTTTAGTTTTTTATTATATGAGTCTCCTGCACCTAATTGCTTATCAGAAAGTTCAGCCATTAATATACCTACTTCCTCAAAAGACTCCCGTATTGCAGCAACCCAATAAGCAAGACCTCCTGAGCCCATATTAAGTTGAGATGAAGCCTTTTCATCGTTTAACCCCTTGCAAAAAGCATACATTTTGCTACTTCCATCATCCTGATCAACCTTGCCTCCAGGAAATACATATAAATTTTCAAACGGTGGCTTCTTAGACCTTTTCACCATAAAAACCTTAGGGCCTGCTTCAGAGTTTTTAAAAAGCAAAATGGTCGCAGCTGGGGTAAGGTTATTTTTATTCATAAAATAATTATATATGCCTTAGAATACATATTATGAAAATTTCTAACAATCTTAACGACGATATAGCTCATGCTCCCGAATGGTTCCAAAGAGCTATTAGTGTAAAGCCTGAAGAAAAGGTTTTGGGTCATGAAAAGGGTGATATTAGTTACTCATTCTGGGAATCAAAATCTAATACAGGCAATCTAATTATTTTAATTCATGGCACAGGTGCTCATAAGAAATGGTGGTACCCAATCGCCCCGGGCTTAAATTTAAATGCGCATATTATTTCAATAGATCTTCCCGGCATGGGAGATTCAAGTTTTAGAGAGAGCTATAAAGTAGAAGATTTTGGAGACTGTGTCACGAGTGTTATTAGGCATGAAAAGGATATTAATAACTCTAGCTTTACTTATCTTGTTGGTCACTCTCTAGGCGGACATGTTGCAGGGTTTGTTGCAACAGAAGAGAAGGATCTCATAGATGGATTGATGATAGTAGATACGTTTATTCGCCCACCAAATTATGACAACTCAGAGCATAAAAAGAATGGCCCCCTCAGAATGATTAAATACTACGACAACAAAGAAAGCCTTCTACAAAGATTTCGTCTAATGCCTAAGCAAGATTGTGAGAATGATTGGTACCTGAGATATATTGCTGAGCACTCGATTAAAAATACTCAAGATGGTTGGAGATGGAAGTTTGATGACAAAATGTTTACTGGCTTAGAGAGACTGTTTGGATATAAGTTTTCTTTCAATTGCCCTGCTGTATTTGTTCATGGAGAAAATAGTCTTCTTACTTCAGGCAAATTATTGGAAAATGCAAAGCGGGCTTACTCAGACAAGATGCAATTTATTAATGTCGAGGGTGCCGCGCATCATGTTCCACTGGATAAGCCCATAGAGTTAATTGAATTAATACTTAAAAAGTCTAAGATTTAGATATATGAACTATTTTTATTTTTTTGCTTTTCTTGGGCTGTCTGTTCTTATTTTAATTAAGCCAATAACTCAAAACATCGTAAATAAATTTTTAGAATTAAAAGATATTAGGCCTATAGGTTATATAACTATATTTATAGGTGTTCTGTGCGTATTAACTGCAACAAATCAAAATGATTGGCATCAAACTATGTGGATGCTTGTAACATTTATAATTGGCATTTTGCTTGTGGTGCGTGGGTTGGCATTGTTATTCTTTGCTGATTACATTAAGAGCTTAATAGTTAAAATTTTCAATAACTATTTTCGATGGATGATACCCATTTCAACAATGTTAGTATTTTTAGCCTTTTTGATAATTTCACGAGACTACTTAGGCCCTGAAAAGAATATAGAAGTTTGCCAGTCTGATGAGGTTATAGATGTGTTTTGTGGGTTTAAAAATCCTGAGGACATAATAGTACTTCCAGATAACGAATGGCTGCTCGTTAGTGAATTTGGTGGGATTGATCCTTTTGGGAAAGATAACCCTTCTTTCTTGAAATTATTTAATATAAAAACGAAAAGAATACTTGATATCAATTTAACTTTTGGCATAAATGAATGGGGTCAAGATAGCTGTCAAAGAAATAGAAATGATGGTTTTAATACTCATGGAATAGGCATTGTCGAAAGGGATGATGGCAGACATCAGCTTGGGGTAATAAATCATAAGCCAAGAGAAACCGTTGAGATGTTTGAGCTAATAAAAAAAGATGAGGAATGGGAAATTGAATGGAAAGGCTGTATTGATGCCGATCCTACAATCTATCTAAATGATATTGCGTTTTTTAAAGATGGCACGTTTTATACGACCTACATGTTTGATAGGGGGCTAACTTGGAATAGGTGGCTCCTAGACGTCTTGTTTAAACCTGAAACTGGTCATGTCAAATACTGGGATGGTAAAAGTTTTTCTATCCTTGAGAAATCTTTTGGAAGCCAGCCAAATGGTATAAGTTTGGATGAGGATGCCAGAACTCTTTATATTGCCTATAACACTGGAGACTCTGTTAAAAGTTATGATCTTGATAAGAAAGAAATAAAGAATACTTTTTTTGTTCAAAGCCCAGATAATATTGTCATTAAGAATGATTCATTGTGGGTGACTGAGCTTAATCACCAGCCTGGGGACTCGTCAACATGCATAGAATCTATTGCATGCTCTTTGCCTTTTACCATAATTGAGCTTGATAAAAATAAGCTAGAGCCAATTAAAAAATATAAAGTCAAAGAATCAGCATTTGGCCTTCCAACAGTTGCAGTGCCCCATAATGATTATATTTATATCGGCTCATTTCATTCAGATAGAATTGCCTATCTTCCAATAAAATAAAAAAGCTTTATGACTGTAAATAGTCTAACCTACAAAGACATAGAAGGATTATTGCCAAGAAGATTTGAAGACTCTCATAAAGGTCAATATGGTAAAGTTCTAATTGTTGGTGGCGATGCTGGCATGGGGGGAGCGGCAATACTTACCTCTGAATCTGCCCTAATGTCTGGGGCAGGACTAATAACTTTGCTGACAAAAAAAGATAATGTTAGCGCTTCACTATTAAGAACGCCTGAGGTTATGACTTATGATATTTCAAATTTTATAAATTTTAGTTCTTATTTTGAGGGTATTGATACTGTTGTATGCGGAGTCGGTCTTGGGGATAGTGAATGGTCTAAAGAAGCTTTCATTAAAACTATTGAGTGTTGTAAAGACAAGCAAATAAATTTAATTTTAGATGCAGGTGCCCTTCGCTTACTTTCAAAAATTAACATTGAAAATGCTCGACTCCCTAAAAATTTAATACTTACGCCTCATCCTGGAGAGGCAGCTGATTTACTCAATAGGAATGTTAAATACGTGCAAGAAGATAGAGTACGCTGTGCGAAAGAACTAAATAAAAAATTTAATGCTCATGTGATCTTAAAAGGCTATCAAACCATAATATTCTCAAATAAAATATATAAATGCAAAGAAGGTGGGCCTGAGCTAGCAATTCCAGGCAGTGGTGATGTTTTGGCAGGCCTTATATCCACCATGGTGTCACAAGATATAAATATAGAGAATGCTTGTAAGGTTGCTGTAGCTGTTCATGGCAAAGCTGGAAATGACTTTAAGGATGAGTATGGGGAGATAGGATTAAAGTCATCAGAATTGATACAAAATATTAGAAAGAGAATAAATTTATGAGCAAAATATTTTTAGAGAACGAGCAGGCTACTATAAAGCTGGGATCTCAACTAGCAGAAAGCATAAAAAGTTGTAGTGCTAAAAATATTGAGATTCATCTTCATGGAGATCTTGGCGCAGGAAAAACATTCATATCTAGATCAATAATTAGAAGCTCAGGATGGAGTGGGTTAGTGAAAAGCCCAACTTATACCCTATGTGAAGAGTATGATTTAAATGAAATCCTTTTCCTCCATATTGATTTATATAGGTCTGAAGATATTGAGGATGTAGATCTTTTCGATATAGATAGGAGCATTGATAAAAAGAAAGTAGTCATTATTGAATGGCCAGAAAAGCTAAAAACAAAAAGAAATCCGGAAATAGAAATTTTTCTTGAGCACAAATCAAATAAAAGAGAGGTTTCTGTTAAAATCCACTCACAAGAGTTATTAGAAACAATTAATCTTTAAAAATAATGAGAAATTATTTATTTATTTGCATATTTATTTTAGCAATCAACTTGTTATCAAATGAGGTTAAATTTGTAGATGTCAAAGAGCTTAGTGACTCATCTTTAGAAATAACATATAAATTAGATAAAGTTTCATATGTAAAATCATACGGACTAAAAAACCCATCGAGAATTGTTCTGGAAATTGAAAACTCAACTGTAAAATCTTTAGAAACAAGACCTTTCAATTTTCCAATTAAGCAAATAAGGGCTGCACAAAACAATAAACTAACAAAGCTGGTAATTGATTTATATGAGTATGTTGACTGGGAGAAGCCCACTCAAGTAAAAACATCAGATGGAATTTTATTAAAACTTATACTAAAAAGAAATAAAAAAAATCAAAAAAATACTCGGGATATAGTAGTCGCCATTGATGCTGGACATGGAGGCAGAGACCCAGGTGCAGTAGGTTCAAATAATGTCTTAGAGAAAGACATCACTCTACTTATCGCAAAAGAATTAGAAAGAACGCTTAGAGATGTCTCAGGCTATTCTCCAAAGATGATAAGAGCTGGTGATGAGTTGATTGATCTAAATGAGAGATACCTTGCTACAAGAAGAATAGGTGCTGATATATTTATATCTATTCATGCGGACGGATTTCGACTTTCATCAGTTAAGGGTGCTTCAGTTTATATATGGTCAGCGAAAGCATCATCGATATCAGCAGAAAATCTTTCCAAAAAAGCCCTGGCTTCTAAAATAGGAAAGATTGCTGACAACGACTTTGATGAAGATGAGGCCAGAGTAAATTTTCCTGATATTTATGAGAAAAAAATAAGCGATAGCAAAAAGCTTGGTAATGAAATTTTATCTGAGCTTAGGAATGATCCATATACTAAGCTTCATAAAAAAAATATTGAATATGCAGATTTTAGGGTTCTAAAATCTTTTAATACTCCCTCGGTGTTAATTGAATCTGGATTTATGACAAATCCTGATGATGCCGAAAGGTTAAAAGGAAAACCAGGTCGAAGAATGATTGCAAGGTCTATTTTTCTTGGTTTGCATAACTACTTTAAGAATACGCCCATTCCAGATAGTGTTTTTGAAGATAATTCTGATTATGTGATGTATGAAATCCAAAAAGGTGATGTTTTATCAGAAATTGCAGTTAGATTTGGGCTATCAGTAGAGGTTATTGAAGTTGAAAATAAGCTAAAAAATAAAGCAATATATCCTGGTCAAATAATTAAAATAAAAATTTAAGAAAAATCTATAGGGTCGATATCAAATGACCATCTAACCTTCTTTGACTCTTTTAGCGCGCTTATCTCATTTGCCAAAAAGGCTAAAACCCTGTTTAAGTAAGCTCTATTTGAAGTTTGTATATAAAGAGAGTGTTTATAAGAGCCTTTTGTTTTTGCGATAAAAGATGGAAGGGGGCCGAGCGTAATTATATTTTTCTTTCCTTTTAGAAGGCTCTCAACTCTTAAAAGAAAATTAATATTATTTTGTTGTGTTGGGGATGTCGATCTTAATATAGATGCACACGAATAAGGAGGCAAACTTGATGCTTTGTTTTCTGCTAGCTTCTTATTTGCAAAAGACAGGTAATCTCCGTTCCTAATTTGGTTTAATGTTTTGTCTTGAGGGTATCTCGTCTGAATAATAACTTTTGGATCATTGTTTTTTCTGCCAGCCCTTCCAGAAACTTGGATGAGAAGCTGAGATACTTTTTCTAATGCATTTACTTCAGGACTAATCAGGCCGTTATCGGCATTAATAACCAATGTTAAGGCCACGTTATTAAAATCATGACCCTTAGCAAGCATCTGTGTGCCTACGAGAATTGCTGGACCACTGTTGTCCAGTTGTTCATATATTTCATTCATAGAGTTTTTTTTCTTAGTAGAGTCTTGGTCAATTCTAATTGTGCTTACATCAGGGAATGTACTTGCAAGGTAGTCTTCAACTTTTTCTGTGCCAAGACCAAGTAGTTCTATTTGGCTTGATGCACAGCTAGGGCAGAGCTCAGGTGTGCCATAAGCAGATTCACACCTATGACATATCAATCTGTTCCTTTCCTTATGGAAAACAAGATTTGATTCGCAAGCTGCACACTCTGCGGTCCAACCACACGTATTACATTGAAGCATAGGTGCAAAACCTCTTCTATTGATGAATATTAAGACCTGTTTGTTCTCTTTTAATGTCGTGTCTATGGCTTCTAAAGATTCTTGTGCAATACCAGAAATTAACTTTTTATTATTTATGTCTAAAATAATAAGGCTAGGGGGCTTTCTTCCATCTACTCTTTCGGGCATGTTTATCTTAGTAACTTTATTCTCTTCAACTAGCTTAAGAACAGAAAGGGATGGGGTGGCTGAGCCAAGTAAGATAGGTATATCCTCTTTTTGCGCTCTTTTGATGCCCAGCTCTCGGGCTGAAAATTTAAATCCCTCTGATTGCTTAAAGGACTGATCATGCTCCTCATCTATAATTATTAAACCAAGGTTAAGAATAGGATTCATAATTGCCGATCTTGTTCCTATTACTATGCGAATATTTCCTGATCTGGCTTTACTCCAAACTTTGAACCTTTGAAGTGGGGTTTGTTTTGAATGATATAGGCCTATTTCGCCATTGAATCTGGTTGAAAAAACTTTATGAAGCTGGGGTGTTAAATTTATCTCTGGAACAAGAATAAGGGCTGCTTGATTCTTATTGATAATGTCGCTTACTAAATTAAGGTATACCTCTGTTTTTCCTGACCCGGTGACACCATGTAGCAAGCTAATATTGAATTCTTTATCTGTATTAATATTTTTAATAGCCTTGGTTTGCGATGCTGTAAGGCTTTGATGCATATCACTTTCATTAACTTTATAGTCATTTATAGAAGAGTCCTCGATATTTGGAAGAGATTTTTTATCATTTCTTAATAAGTTAGGGGTGAATGTCTGAAAGACTTCTCCTATAGGATGGTGATAGTATTTTGATGCCCAAATAAGGCAATTGAAAATATTACTCTCAAATATAGGTTTATTTTCAAATATTTTAGAAACCTCTTTTACTTCGTATGTTGGCTTAGATTTTAATTGCTCAATAACAATACCAATTAAAGTTTTGCTGCCAAAAGAGATTTGAACCCGCGCTCCTTTGGGAAGCATTTGGCTGCTTTTATATGTAAAAACCTCTCTGATAGGTATTGGTACTGCTATTTGAAAATAAAAAAAATTCATTTTTCCATTGTAAAGAAGAGGTTTTTTGTTATGATTCTCATCCAAAATTTGGTTTTATTATGAAAAAAGATATACATCCTACATACCGCGAAGTTCTGTTCCATGATCCGAGCGCTGATAAATTCTTTCTAATACGTTCAACGTTAGAGACAACTCAAACAAAAGAGTGGGAAGATGGAAAAACATATCCATATTATACTCTTGATATCTCTTCTGCATCTCATCCTTTTTACACTGGCAAGCAGAAGATTATTGATACGGGTGGTAGAGTGCAGAAATTTGAAGAAAGATTTGGTAAAAAGTAATAAATTATCAATTTATACCTGAACTACCAAAACCTTTTTCACCTCTCTCAGATTTATCAAACTCTTTAACAATGTTAAATTTTACCTGCGCCACAGGCACTATTATCATCTGAGCGATCCTATCTCCAGGATTTATTGTGAATAATTCCTTAGATCTATTCCATGCTGGAACCATCATTTCGCCTTGGTAGTCTGAATCAATTAGGCCTACTAAATTACCTAAGACTATGCCATGTTTTGATCCAAGACCAGACCTAGGTATAACAAGTGCAGCATATTCTTTATTTCCTAAGTGCATTGCAAACCCCATCGGTATCATTATGGTTTCAGACGGAGAAATCTCAATTGGGCTATCAATGCAAGCTCTCAGATCCATGCCTCCAGAGCCATCGGTACCATAAGAAGGAAGAGATATACTCTCATTCATTAATGGATTTAAAATTTTTATATCTACTTCTTTCATTTCATGCCCTGATTAGGTGTGAATTTAAATTTTAACTTAGAATCATGGATAGATGACCATGCTTTTGAATTTATTAATGTTAATGTACAAGGCTCATAGATATCGATTAGCGTGTTTGTTAATAAACTTATAGCTTTTGGCAACATGGGATTATGCCCAATAATTAAAAGTGAATTTATAAAGTCATCCTGCATTTCTATGAAGTTAATTAAAGTTTCGCTGCTTCCGTTATATAGAAAGTCTTTATAAATAACACTATTAATATCATATTTAAAGCCTGGAAATATTAAATCAGAAGTATCTTTGGTCCTTCTTGCAGAGCTGCACAGCACTCTATCAATGCTAATATTATTTTTGGATGCAAAGCTTTCAATTAACTTGGCCTCATGAACTCCGTGTTTATTTATAGGTTTATCAATATCAAATGTTGTTTGGGAGTTCCAGGAAGCCGTTGCGTGTCTTAAAAAATAGATCTCTTTCATAATTAATATCTATATAGTATTGATAAGTTCACGACTTATCTATAAAATCGCGTTTCTATGAGTAAATTATGTCAAGTAACAGGAAAGATACCTCAGTCTGGGAATAACGTTTCTCATGCTAATAATAGGACTAAGAGAAAGTTTTTTCCCAATCTGCACACCCACAAGTTCTGGGTAGAATCAGAAAATAGATTTGTTAATCTAAAAGTATCTGCAAAAGGTATGAGAATCATTGATAAAAAAGGCATCAGCCAAGTTTTAAAGGAAATAAGAGCTAGAGGCGAAAAAGTTTAACTCTTTGCCTAAGATCCTGAAGCTTTTCCAATAAAGAAAATTTTAGCCAACTTAGATTTATTAACATAATTCAAACCCAGATTTCTTGCTAGTCTAAAATAAGGGCTATCATTTTTAAAAATATTAACAAATAAGTCCATAGACTTGAGCATTATTAAGTTTAATGCCTCTCTTTCAATTGAATACTTCTTTAAATAAGTTCGTTCATTTATTTTAAATCCCTTGTGAAATGCTTCTTCTATCTGATTGCAAAAAACATCTGCATCAGCAAAGCCAAGATTAACACCCTGACCAGCCAGGGGATGAATTGAGTGAGCTGAATCTGCTAGAAGAACCACAGAATCTTTTATATAACTATCGATATAGTGACTAGAAAGCCCAAAGCTCAGTATATCTGATTGGATACTTATACTGCATCCAAGCTTTTTTTCAAAATACCCAAGGTTAGAGTGAATGAAATTATCTAAGCTTTCAGCATCAAGGAACTTGTTATCCAAAGACCAAACAACTGTGAAAATATTATCGTCTTTAGGAGCCGGCATTAATGCAAAAATTCCTTTCTCAGAGAAGATTTGATGAGCATCAGTTGCATTGGCATCAGCTTTCACTAAAAAAGTAGCTGCGGTTTGGTTATAGGAATGAGTAGTATTTTTAAAACCATATATCTTTGCGACATTTGATGCTTTTCCATCACAAGCAATTAATAAATCGGTTTTATGAATCGAAGAATCTGATAAATTGATTTCTGTTTTCTCACTTTGTGCTTCGTAACTAATAGTTTCGATCTTTGTTTTAAAAAGAGTATTAGGGATATTTTGCTCTTTCAGTGCTGAATTTAATTCATTAAACATAACAACTGCGGATAGATCTTTGGAGCCAATGTCATCAGATGAAAAATTTATTTTTCCAGTGCCATCTGCATCATATACGTAGATATTTTTTATACTTGAAGACGCAATTTTTATTCCCTCGCGTTGCAGCAGCTCAACTGACTTTGGATTAAGTGTTATGGTCCTTATTCCGCTATCAGAATTATATAGCTCATCATTTCTTTCAATAATTTTTGACTGAATTCCTGACCTTCTTAACCTCAGAGAAATGTAGTTCCCTATCAACCCTCCTCCGGATATGATTATGGGAATATTCATAGGCTATGCCATTAAAGCTTCAATTTCATTGGGATCAGAAGGCACTTTTTCAGTAAGGTTTATATTGCCTCCCTCAGTTACCAGGATGTCGTCCTCAATTCTTATTCCTATCCCCTTCCATCTATCCTCAACTTTAGCTGAGCTGCTAATATATATTCCAGGCTCAACAGTTGTAACCATGCCAGGCTTGAAAAACATGAAGTCTCCATTTTCCATATAATCCCCAGAGTCATGAACATCTAAGCCAAGCCAGTGCCCTACTTTATGCATATAAAACTCCTTATGAGCCCCTGCATTATATAAGTCATCAGGATCCCCTTTAAGAATGCCTAGATCTACCAAACCTCTCACTATAACTTTTTCGGATATTTTTTGCGGCTCCATAATATTATTTCCTTCAACAACAGCTCTTATAGCTTTTTGATTAGCTTCATAAACAACGTTATAAATATCTAGCTGCTCTTTTGTAAATTTCCCATTCACCGGAAAGGTTCTGGTGATGTCTGATGCATACATTTCGTATTCTCCACCGGCATCAACCAATATCAACTCACCATTTTTTAAGGGTTGGTTGTTTTCTACATAATGTAAAATACATGCATTTTCTCCACCAGCAACTATTGGGGTGTAAGCAGCAAATCTACTGCCTCTCTTGGCAAATTCATATAAATATTTTGCTTCAATTTCTTGCTCTGTGTTGCCGGGCTCAATTGACTTCATTATTGAAATATGTGAATCAGCAGAAATTTCACATGACTTCTTTAGGAGTTCAATCTCATGCCTATCTTTAATCAATCTTAAATTACCAATCAAGGAAGTTGAGTCAACCATATCTATAGATTTGCTATGTCGCTCAATTGAGTTAGCTGTATTGGTCCACTCTATAACTTTTTTATCAAAAGATTGATCTTTTCCAAAAGAATAAAATAATTTTTGTTTACCTTGTATCAGTCCTGGTATTTCTTTATCTAACTCTGAGTTGTTAAATGCTGTATCAAAAAGATAATCATTTATTGCTCCATCTGGTCCAGCTCTATAGCCATCCCATATTTCTTTGATCTTATCTTTTTGAGGAACAAATATTATAGATTTTATTTTATTGTTTTCGTTGATAAGAAGCATTACAGAAGATGCCTCACAGAAACCTGATAAATAATAAAAGCTGCTTTCCTGCCTAAATGCATATGCAGAGTCTGCATTTCTATAGCAATTATCTGCACCAGAAATAATTATTGCAGAATTATTAGGTATGATTGTTGAAAGGTTTTCTCTACGTTGTTTATATATTTCTTTATTCATATAAATATTTTACTCTTTTAAAAAACAAACTTCCCTATTTATTCTAATAGAATTAAACTTAATTTATGGAAAAGGACAACAACTCACTATCTTTGTTAGAAACAAAACTAAATGATCTTATAAATAGATTTGTGGAGCAAAAGGGGATTATTGACTCTTATGTGCAAAAAGAGAGAGATTGGAAGAAATCTAAACTTTTAAAAAATAAAGAGATAAAAATGTTACAAGACCGAATCCAAAAGGCGGAAGCTAATGAATAATATGGAAACAATTCAACTTAGAATATTTGGAAGAGATCTAACTCTGTCTTGTCCTTCGGATGAGAAAGATCAGCTTCTTAAATCAGCACAGCTATTAAATGATGAGCTGGATAATATTCAAGATAAACAAAACGCTCTTGTTATTGCAGGGTTGAGTCTTGCTAACAAAGCTCTTTCGGGAATCTCTTCAAAAGAAGATGATCATGACCATTCTAAGTTAATAGAAAAAATTAATTCTGTTTTATAGACTTTCTCTTCAACTACGCAAGTAACTATTTTATAATCAATGTACATTCTGGTTCACATGCTAATGTGTCAATAAATTTGAACCGATACTTGTAAATAGGTGATATTCCTCTTCTATTGTTGTGCAGTACCTATAAGGGAAGCCTGATTTAGAAAGATATTCACCACCTGACCTTTCGGTTCAGGTATGGTGCATGGCGGTGATCTGGTTTGTTTAATTTAATGTTTTATGCCCAAAGACGAAATAAGAAATAAACTTTTTAAAACAGGCTCAGCTTTGTCGCCTGACTATAAAAAAATAGAAAATTTAAAAGTTCAAAAAAAATTTCTCGAAACTATCGATCTTCGTAAATTTAAAAATATACTTCTTTACAGAAATATAAAAAATGAAATACCTACAAACTTTATTATGCTGGAAGCAAGTAAATTAAATATCGATATTTATTTTCCTGTAGTAGCTAAAAGAAATAGGCTGCTTTTTAAAAAGCATTTAGAAGGCAATTTGTTTAAAAAAAATAGATACGGGATTGAAGAGCCTATAGGCTCTGAGATTATAAATCCAATGGATTTATCATTAGTAGTAATACCCTTTGTTGGTGTCGATAGGGATGGTTTCAGGCTTGGTAATGGAGGTGGGTATTATGATCGGATTTTCGGTTCTCTATCTGGAAAATCTAGTCTCATGATAGCTGGGCTGGGTTTTGATTACCAATTAACAAATTATAATTTTAAAGAAGAGCATGATTTAAAATATGATGTTGTAGTTACAGAAAAACAGGTTTGTTTTTTCTAATTAATGTAAAATATACTTTACATAAAAGTCTCCCATAATTAAAATAACTTGGCATCCAAGGGGTCGTGTTGATTAAAAAAGTTTTTATATTTATTATTTTATTATCATCTGAGGTCAGTTCATTTGAGCTAGATGGCATGATTTCAGATTCAGAATGGGATGATGCACAAAAATTTGATAACTTTAATACCGTTTACCCCTTCTCTCTAAAACAAGCTCCAAAAAAAACAGAGGCTTATATTTTTTCTAATAAAGAAGGAATATTCATTGGCTTTAAGAACTATCAACCCTCAGAATTTATGAATAGCATAAAGTCGTCAAGAGATGTTATGAATGATTCTGATGCAAATGTTGTAGTAATAGATTTTGCTAATAATGGCATAGAAGCATTTGAGTTTGTTATTAATTCTTCGGGAACATTCATTGACGGCACTTTTACAAATGGCAATGATTTGAGTCGAGATTGGGACGGTAACTGGCAGGGCGCAGTCAGCAAAGGAGACGATTATTGGAGTTCAGAGATATTTATTCCATGGACGGTGGCCACTCTCCCCTCAAATAAAACAGACTATAGGCAAATAAGATTAATGTTTGGCAGATATATTTATGAAGACAATGTCTGGGTTAGTACCATAAAAAGCTCTTATTCCAGAAAAGAGTTTCTTTCTAAGCTAACTCCACTTGAAATAAAAAATTACACTTCCTCTAAATTATCTTTTTTTCCATATATCTCAAGCCAAACTGATTCTGTTTTAGAAACTAAGCTTGAAAAAGTAGGAGCAGATATTTTTTGGAATACTGGTGATGGAAGGCAAATAAATGCAACATTTAATCCAGACTTTGGTCAGGCAGAAAGCGATGATTTAGTAGTAAATTTTTCAGCACAGGAGACTTTCTTTAATGAGAAAAGGGCCTTCTTTACTGAAAACCATTCGCTATTCACCATCAAAGATAGAGATAAGTTTACAGTTATAAATACGAGAAGGATAGGTTCTGTACCAGATTATAATTGCTTGCAATCAGCTGATGAGGAAGCATGCAATGCATCAAAAAAAACCTACTCTGATTTAGACTATGCATTTAGATTTACTCAAAAAAAGGATAATTTTGATATAGGTCTTTTTGTAGCAAGTGAGTCAGATGAACCCTTTTCTAAAGGGAAAAAATTCTCAGCCTTTCGGTCTAGAGGAAAAGTAGGAGAAGCAACTTTTGGACACGTGATTACAAATGTAAAAAATGAGTTTACTGGCGAAGCATCAACCGTAAATGCAATAGATTTTGATAAAATTTATTCAGATAAAATTAGAATAGCTTCAACAATACTTTCATCAAAAGTTGAAAATAGTAGCGGGTATGGATTTAAAGCGTCGATGCGCTATAGGCCTAATAGGAATAACAACACCAATACCACACTGAGATACTTTGATAAGAATTTAGATCTAAATGATTTTGGTTATCTTAAAGATGCAGATTATTTCCAATTAAGCTCAAGATCATCAAGGCAAAATACAAGCTATGGAGATGAATCTAATATCAATATGTCTGAGCTCTCATTGTGGTGGTCTTTAAGTGGAGACACAAGAGGCAATACGAACCCTTTCTTTATTAACCCTCAATTTGAGTACTTCTATAAGGATGGATCAAAATTTAATGCTTTTATTACCCTAAAGACGTCAGGTAAAAATACTACTATTACAAGAAAAAATGAACTCTACCCTTTCGCAAAAATTAAATCCTCTAAAAGTATCACTGCAGATTACGAGGGGGTAATATCTCGAGATTTAGAATATGACTGGAGGGTGAGTTTTGATAGATCTCCAAGATATGACACTTGGGATTCAAAAGGCTATAAGAAAAGTTTTTTTAAGTTTGGGACAAAATATTCAATAGATGAAAATTTAACTATGAGCATTAACTTTATTGCGAAGAAAGAAAAGGAATGGCTGAGGTGGCTTCAAGAAAATAAATTTTCATCAAGTAATTTAAGCAGGCGGGAGATATCGTTTAACCTTAATTGGTTTAAGGGTTTAAAGCATGAGCTAAGACTCAAATCACAATTTATTGCTCTAAAATCACAGTCTCCTAGGAGCCTTGTTTTGAGTCAACAAGGCTATTTAGCTCAAAATAATGAGGATGTTCTTCCGTTTAATATTGGCCAAGCTGCTTTTCAATTAAGATATAAATATGAATTTGCTCCTCTCTCTAATATTTATCTTGTATATTCTAGAGGGGGTAATGTTGATTTAGAAGATGAGGATGAAGCTTACTCAGGCTTGTTTCAGGATGCTTGGAGCAACCCTTCGAATGAGATTGTCTCTATTAAAATTAGACTAAAATATTAACTATTATTTTAAATAGCTCTTGTAAGCTTTATTGTTTGTCTCTTCTGAAAAAAGTACTTCTGTATTGATCAATTGTCTTGTTAACTTATTAGAATCTTTCTCTCCGTCTTCTATCCCAATTAAGATCTTTCCAAATGCTGATCCAAGATTCCTATAATGGAATAATGAGATATTCCATTCGTTACCAAATTTCTCTAGAAAACTTAATAAGGCTCCAGGCCTTTCAGGAAACTCAGCTCTAAATATCCTTTCATTTACATTTTGAGATAGTGTGTGATTTATTCTCCCACCAACCATATGCCTTAAATGATCATTTGATATTTCATTAGCGGTTAAATCATCAAATTTATATTTTTTTCTTTTGAGCTTATCTTTAAGTTTTTTAAAGGAAGCTTCTGAATTAGTTCTTATCCCAACCAAAACATGTGCTACTGATGAGCTTGATTTTCTATAATTAAATTCCGAGATCTGAAAGCTTCCGAACATTTTTGCAAGCCCTAAAAAGCTACCAGGCTGCTCTGGAACCTTGATGCTCATTATTTTTTCTTTATTTTCTCCAAGCTCCGATCTTTCAACAATAAAGCTCAGTCTTTGAAAGTTTACATTGGCTCCACTGCTAATTGCGATCAGCTTTTTACCATTAACTTTTTTTGAGTATTTTTTTAACCCAGCTAGCGCCAGTGCTCCTGCTGGTTCAGATAAAATTCTTGTGTCTTCGAATATGTCCTTTACTGAAGCACAAACCTCATCTACTGAGACGGTTATAACCTCATCTACACACTCCTTAATAATATCAAAATTTTTCTTACCTACCTGCTCAACCGCAACACCATCTGCAAAAAGCCCAACTTCTTTTAATCGAACTCTCTTATTTGCTTTTAAGGCTTCACACAAACATGCAGAATCTTCAACTTCTACACCAATTACTTTTACTTTGCTTTTATTTTGTGCAGTCCATGCAGATATCCCAGCCAATAAACCTCCACCGCCGACGGGAGCGAAAATGACATCATAGTTATCTTCAGAATCAAGGATTTCTTTGCCAACTGTCCCTTGCCCAGCTATTGTATATTTATCATCAAAAGGATGAACAAATGCATAACCTTCTTTCTGACTAATTTTCTTAGCCTCTTTTACAGCAGCATCATAATTATCGCCATGAAGAAGTATTTTAGCTCCATGTCTTTTAACAGCTTTAACTTTTATTTCTGGAGTGGTAACAGGCATAACTATTAAACATTCAATCTTTAATGCTTTGCAAGAAACCGCAACGCCTTGGGCGTGATTGCCAGCTGAGGCTGCAATAACACCTGACCTCTTCTGTTTGTCGTTAAGGTTTATAATCTTGTTGTATGCTCCTCTATTTTTAAATGAAAAAACAGGCTGGAGATCTTCTCTTTTCAAATAAATTTTATTTTTTTCCTTTTGGGATATATTTGGAGCAAAAGTAATTGGAGTTTTTAAGGCTACATCATAAACCTTAGCATCCTCTATTAACTTTAAATATTTAGCTGAATGCTTGAAAGATCCTGTTTTTTTTATTTTTATGCGCAACGTTATTCTTCTTTAAATATAAATTTCTAGTATTATAACTGCATGAGCGGCTCAAAGATAAATGTTGCTAAACAAGCAATAAATTTTTTAGAAAATAAACTTTCTGAAAAAATGATTATAGGCATTGGCACTGGCACTACTGTTAATTTTTTTATTGAAGAACTTAAGGCGTATAAACATATGTTTGATGGGGCTGTGTCAAGCTCAGATCGCTCATCTGCTATTTTAAAAGACGCTGGGATAAAAGTTTATGAGTTAAACGGTGTAAATAATATTGCTTTCTATATTGATGGAGCTGATGAGGTATCAGAGGATTATTCGCTGATTAAAGGTGGTGGTGGTGCGCATACAAGAGAAAAAATAGTTGCTTCTGCATCTGATCACTTTATATGTATTGTAGATAAATCAAAACTTGTTAAAAATTTGGGAGCATTTGCTCTTCCAATAGAGGTAATACCTGAAAGCAGAAGTCTTGTATCTAGAAAAATACTCTCTTTAGGGGGAATTCCAACTTATAGGCAAGGATTTGTTACTGATCAGGGCAATCAAGTTATTGATGTTACCGGGCTAAATCTTCAAAATCCACTAGAAATGGAATACAAAATAAATGGTATAGCGGGAGTAGTTGATAATGGAATATTTGCTATAAATAAGCCGAAAACCGTTTTGGTATCAGATTAAAGAAGAGATTCTATTCTAGACAATAATTCCAAGGAGTTTGGTTCAACATTTTTATCAAATGTATCAGTTACTTGTCCTTCGCGAGATATTAGAAACTTATTAAAATTCCAGGTTGGTGAAACTCCACTTTGAGCTTTTAATTTTTTATAGAAAGGATGCGCTTTTTTACCCGTTACTTTGGCCGTAGCAAACATAGGGAATTCAACTCCGTACTCTGTTGAGCAAAATTCAGCAACATCGCCTTCTTCTTTATATTCTTGAAATAAAAAATCACGTGATGGGATGCCTATAACTACAAAGCCTTGTTCCTTGTAATTGCTATATAAGGATTGCAATCCCTCATACTGATATGTGAACCCACATCTACTGGCAACATTAACAACTAGAATTACCTCATCTTGAAATTCACATAAGTTTACAACTTCAGCTGAATCAAGCTTTCTGATATCTGTATTAAGCAAGTCTGAGCATGAAAATGAGTGCATAGATAAAAGCAGTATTAAATATATTTTGTTCATTTGGGCCCAGTTAATTAGAAAATTAAACAGTTGGGATAATTGCTATAACTGAAGAAACAAAAAGGGTAGCTAAAAAAATTATCTCAAATGTATCTTTAATGTTTCTCATATCTTATCTTAAAAAGTTAAAAAAATCATGGAGGGCAGTGGCCCTCCAATAATTTCAGAGGATTCAGCAACCTACTTTAGGGGGGAGAGTATTGCTGAGACCACTATTATAATTATTTATAATCAATTATCAATACCTTTTATAAATAAAATTAAAGATTTTTAGGTATAATGCATTTACAAATTATTATAGGTAGTTAAATGAAAGGTACTGTTTTATATGAAGTGATTAACGGTGTAGCTGTGCTTACAGTAGACAATCCCCCAGTGAACCCATTAAGTGATGGAGTTCGCCAAGGCGCTTTTGATGGAATGGTAAGGGCTGAAGAGGATCCAGACGTGAAAGCTATTGTAATAACTGGAAAGGGCAGAGCTTTTATTGCTGGAGCTGATATATCAGAGTTTGGTGGATCTGGAGAGGGTCACAGCCTTAATGAAGTATTCAGAAAAATAGAGTTCTCATCAAAACCGGTAGTAGCAGCAATTAATGGGCTAGCACTTGGTGGCGGTCTAGAGACTGCATTGTGTTGTAACTATAGAATAGCCTCCAAAGAAGCATTCGTGGGCCTCCCTGAGGTTAATTTAGGATTATTACCTGGAGCAGGAGGAACACAAAGACTTCCTAGGCTTATTGGCCCTTCAGAAGCTTTAAAAATGATAATATCGGGCGCTCATATATCTGCACAAAAAGCATATTCGCTTGGTGTTGTTGACTTGATTTCTGAAAATATACTAGAAGATTCTATTAAATTTGCTTTGGATAAGGCTCAATCTTCCAGCAAGCATCCAAAAGTAAGAGATTTGAATGAAAAGGTCATTGAAGCAAGGAACTCAGATAATGTTTTAATTGAAGCTAAGGCTCTTGCGGCTAAAACAAGAAAAGGTCAATTTGCTCCAGGCCAAATAATTAAATGTATAGAAGCAGCGATTGACTGTGATGACTTTGACGAAGGACTCAAAAAAGAAGGAGAATACTTTCTAGAATGTTTACTTCATCCTCAAAGAGAGGCCATGATCCATATCTTTTTTGGAGAAAGAGCTGCATCAAAAATAGTAGATGTCCCTAAAGAGACTCAACTTAAAAAAATCAATAGTGCAGCAGTAATTGGTTCGGGAACGATGGGTGGAGGTATTGCAATGTGTTTTGCTAATGCTGGGATTCCTGTTCACATAATAGATCAAGATGCTGATAATTTAAAAAGAGGCATTGGTGTAATTGAGGCTAATTATAGCTATATGGTAAAACGTGGACGAATAAATGAAGACCAAAAAAACTCTGTTTTTGGGCTGATAACATCAAGCTTAAACTATGAAGATATTAAAAAAGTAGATATTGTGGTGGAGGCTGTATACGAAAATTTAGAACTTAAAACATCAATATTTAAGAGTCTGGACGAACATGTGAATAGCGATGCCATACTTGCATCTAATACCTCAGGTCTTGATATAGATTCGATAGCACAAGCAACGAATAGGCCTGATAAGGTAGTAGGTACTCACTTTTTTAGCCCTGCAAATATTATGAGGCTTTTAGAAGTTGTCAGGGGAGATGCTTCTAGCCACGAAACACTTGCCACTGTAATGTCGCTGGGTAAAAAGCTCAAAAAGGCTTCGGTAGTTTCACTAAATGCGCCAGGATTTATTGGAAATAGAATGCTTTCAGGATACACAACTCAAGCAAATATGCTTTTACTAGAAGGCGCCCTGCCCCATCAAGTAGATCAAGCTCTTGAATCATTTGGAATGAGTATGGGACCCTTTAGGATGTTAGACCTAGTTGGGCTTGATTTGGGATGGCGAGCAAGAAAGCTCAGTGGGAAAGATGCTCCGCTAGCATCAAGGATAAACGACGAGCTATGTGAACAAGGCAGGTTTGGTCAAAAAAATAATAAAGGATTTTACAATTACAGCGAGGGCTCTAGAGCGCCTAATCCGGCTCCAGAAAATGAAGAGGTTTATAGAAAGATTTCTTCTAATAATGGTATTGAAAGAAGAGATATTTCTGATGTGGAGATCGTAGACAGATGCATACTTTCACTAGTGAATGAAGGTGCGCAAATATTATCCGAAGGTGTGGCTCAGCGAGCGGTTGATATGGATGTAGTATATATAAATGGTTATGGGTTCCCAATATGGAGGGGTGGTCCGATGCACCATGCCAATACATTAGGGATTAAAGAGGTTGTTGAAAGACTTAATAAATATAAAGAATTAACAAAAGATGAGTCTTTTACTCCATCAAAAATGCTCATAGATCTAGCTGCTGATGATAAAAAGCTTGAAAATGCTCCTGAGACCAATGAAAGAGAGGAGAGGCTTGCATTCAATAGTCCAAGCATTGGAAACAAAAACTTTTAGATTAAAATATTAACTTTTGTTCCTTTTTTAACAATATCATATAGTCTTATTACATCTTCGTTAAACATTCTAATGCAACCATGTGATGCTTTAGACCCTATTAGTCCCTCTTCTTGCGTTCCATGGATATAAATATATCTTGAGTATGAATCTATTCCGGTACCACTATTTTTACCAGGCTCTTCACCTGTTAGCCATAATATTCTTGATGTAACAAAATCATTATCCGTGTCTATGTGTTCATGAATAACTTTTGCACGTCTTTGAGTATTAATTCTAGCCTTAAAAATACTATAAGTTTCAGCACCATCTCCGATCATAGATTGTATAGAGTGCATCCCTAAAGGAGTTTTAAATGAGTTTGCAACACTACCCTCACCATATGATGATGAAGAAATAGCATAACTAGAAATTTTTTGCGGTCCCTGCAAAACATATAATCTTTGTTCTGCAATTCTAATTTCTATAGATATATCATTACAAATACCGAATAAGGGCATGAGTAAAATAGTTAGTAATCTGATCTTTGCCATGAATTTATTATAATTGAAAAAAATAAAGCAGATATACTTAAAATATACGAAAATAAATAACCATATTTAGAGTAAAAAGACCTATTTTCAATGTATTGAAGTGATCCATTCAATACCCCTTTTTCTCCTTTCTCAATATATTGAACAATTGTTCCTTTATTATTTATGATAGCCGAGAAACCATCATTTGCTGCTCTTATCAGCCATCTATTATTTTCGTGAGCTCTAATTCGTGCCAAATGTAGGTGTTGATATGGGCCTATAGAATTCCCAAACCATGTATCATTTGATACGTTTATAATAAATTTAGAACTTATGTTGCTTTTTCTAACAGATTCACTAAATGCAATATCAAAACATATTAATGCAGAGTAGCTTATATTATTAATGAAATCTAAATACATCAAGTCTTGATCTTTAGAGCCACCATGCACACTTGACATAGGCATATCAAAAAATGATATTAATCCTCTTAAATACTTTTCAAATGGAATAAACTCGCCAAAAGGAACTAAATGAACCTTATTATACTGAGGACCCCCTTCAGTACTGATGATTGAGTTATATAAATTACCATCGGCAAAACTCCAGGCACCCATAATTGTATTTTTAGGGAGCTTTTGCTGAAACCTCTTAAATCTTTCATCTTCATATGCATATGGAAGTTCTGCTTCTGGAAGAACTAGTAGCTTTGATGCTTTCGAGCTTTGTTCAACAAGTTCAATTATATTATCCTCAATTTTTTCTGCATAACCTTGGTTGTATTTCTGAAATGGATCAGTTGATGGTTGGATAATTGAGAAAGTTAAATCTTTATTATTTTCATTAATAATAGATGATTCTTTTGGAAAAGAAATTATAAATGGCAACAAGCAATATATTAAAAGTGTATAGCTTCTTGAGTTTGACCTTGAAGCAATTAATGAGGAGCAAAAATAAATTATAAATGATGCCCCAAGCGCTCCAAGTATTGGATAAAAACCCTGTGAAATTGTATCCAACAAGGTTGCTCCGGCAATAAGCCAAGGAACCCCATACAGAAGATAATTCATGCTTATTTCGCTAAGCATCAAGGCGCTAGATATTAATATAAGATTAACAATGCCGCCTCTTTCAAATGTTTTAATAAGCAGCTTAGATATGAAAAGCAAAGGGGCTGAGAACGCCAATGACAACAGAAGTACTAATAATATAAAAATCAGTATTGATAGGTATATACTAGTCTCACCATAATAGTAAACACTTACTATTAACCAAGACATTCCAAACCCCCAATGCCCAAGTGACCAGTAAAATAGTTTTTTTAGTCTGCTATTATTTTTATATACTAGCTCTCTTATTAAGTAAGCATAGGAAAAAAAAATTAGGGGTTTTATTGAAAATGGTGCAAATGAAAAAATTCCTATAATGCCGAAAATAAATGGCGTTAGGCTTTTGTTAAAATTCATTAGGCTACTTTAACTGAGACCTTATTTATTTTTCTATCATCAGCATCAGATACAATTATTGTTATGTTATCTAAACTTATTTCATCGCCTATCTTAGGCAATACGCCTAGAGATGAAATAATAAACCCTCCTAAAGTTTCAGCATCTATGCTCATTGGGTCTATGTTCATCTTAAAATAATCTATAAACACTTCTAACTCTATTTTTGCGTCTGCTGTATAACGACCTTCTGATAACTTAATAATTTCATCTTCTTCTATATCGTGCTCATCTTCAATTTCACCAACCAATTCCTCAAGAATGTCTTCGATTGTTACTAGGCCAGATATTGTTCCATACTCATCAATGACAATTGCTAAATGGGATCTATCTTTTTTAAATTCTTCCAATAAAGCATCGGCTTTTTTTGTTTCTGGGACAATATTGGGCTCGCGAAGCATTTCACTTATTTCAAAGCTATCATTTCCATTTACTATTTTAGGCAAAATATCTTTAGCTAACAGAATCCCGCTTACTTCATCTCTTTCTGCCCCTAATACAGGATATCTCGAGTGACCAGAATCAATTATTCTATCAATGATGACACTTGTTTCTTCATTAATAGTTACAGTAACCATGTCTACCTTTGGCACCATAATTTCTTTTACTGTTGTTGATCCAAGCCTAATAGCCTTATTAGCAATCGATTCAGCCTCTTTATCAATAATATTTTGATCAACAGCATCCTTCAAGAAGTCAGCTACCTCTGCTACTGTTTGCGTTTTTATGAAAAATGGATTTCTAAAATATTTTTTTAGCCTGGCAATGATTCCCGACGGAGGCTTAGGTTCTTCTTTTTCTAGTTTTTGATTCATTCGTTATTATAAGTATGGGTTGTCTATTTTATATTCTTTTAATATTAAAATTTCTTTCTCCTCCATGATGGCTGCATCAGCCTCATTTTCATGGTCATAGCCTATTATATGATATAAACCGTGAGCAAGCATGTGCATAAGATGATCACGTTTATTTTTCCCTAGCTCGTCTGCTTCTTTTTTAACGAATTCATAGCTTATTGCAATATCACCAAGGTTATTGGTTACAGGCTTTGATACATCATTGTTCGTAAAAGACAGTACGTTGGTAGGGGCATCTTTACCTCGAAAAATTTTATTCAATTTTGCTATTTCGTTGTTTGTTACTATTTTTAAATTTACTGATGATGGTTTGATGCATTCTTTAACCAAAATAGCGCTTGCCATATCAGATAGCATATCTTTTGTCTTTGCAGAAAGTCTGGCTTCAGTATCGTTTATATTAAGCTGGTTCAACTTGAAATTTTTTGCTCAAATTTCTCATAAGCATCTATTATTTTTCTTACAAGAGGATGCCTTACAACATCATTTGATTGGAATTGAGTGACTCCTATCTCTTTCACTCCGTCCATTACTCCCATAACATGTTGAAGGCCTGATATTGAGTGTTTAGGAAGGTCGATCTGGGTCAGATCACCATTGATAACTGCTTTTGAGCCAAATCCCATTCTTGTGAGAACCATCTTCATTTGGTCTTGTGTAGTGTTCTGGCTTTCATCCATAATAATAAAACTATTATTTAAAGTTCTTCCTCTTAAATAAGCAAGTGGGGCAACTTCAATAATTTCTTTTTCAATTAGTTTGTTAACTCTTTCCATGCCAAGCATTTCATAAAGAGCGTCGTAAAGAGGTCGTAAATATGGGTCTACTTTTTGAGAAAGATCTCCAGGAAGAAAGCCCAGTTTTTCGCCAGCCTCAACCGCAGGCCTTATAAGAACTATTCTTTTAACTTTTTCGTTTAATAGAGCATCTACTGCGCAAGCTACTGCTAAAAAAGTCTTACCAGTTCCCGCCGGTCCAATGCCAAAAACAAGCTCTCTAGAATAGATTTTTTTTATATACTCTTGTTGATTCTTACCTCTTGCCTTAATTGTTTTTCTTGGTGTTCTAATTTCAATATTTGAAAAAGCGTTAAATGATGTTTCTTGGCCAATGCTCAAATTTAGATGTGACTGAACACACAAATGAACTGATTCTTTGCTGAGCTCAATGCTTTTATTAGTTAGATTATATAAATCTAAAACTGCATTTGATGCATGCTTAACATTTTTTGTTTTTCCTTGAATCTTTAGCTCGTCGCCTTTATGAAAAATTTTAACTTCAAAAGTTTTTTCAACAAGCTTGAGATTCCCATTAAGCTCTCCAACAAATGCTGCTATTCTTGAGGCACTGGAGGGCTCTAGGGAAATATTTTTTAAAGAGTTTTGATTTTCTTGCATTAATTATTAATTTTACACTTAATTCTTATGTATTGAACCTAATAAAGAGTTTGCAAGTGCTTTTTCAATCTTTATGTCTATGAGATTACCTATAAGATCAGAATTGGTGAAATCAAAATTAACCACTCTGTTACACTCTGTTCTGGCCTGAAGTTGGTCAGGACTTTTTTTAGCAATTCCAGTAACAAGACATCTTTCAATGCCTCCCTCCATTTGAATGCTATGTTCATGATGAAAGGAATTCAAAGTGGCTTGCAAGATACTTAGTCTTTCTTTTTTTTCATTTAAACTAACAGGATCATTAAGTTTTGTTGCGGGCGTCCCAGGCCTTGGTGAATATACAAAACTAAAAGATGAATCAAATTCTATTAGATTTACCAGCTCCATTGTAAGATCAAAATCTTTCTTTGTTTCTCCTGGAAAGCCAACGATAAAATCTGAAGAGACTCGCAAATCAGGCCTTGTTTTTTTAATCCTGGTTACAACATCAATAAAGTGTTCAGTTGTATAGTTCCTTTTCATTTTCTGAAGAATTGCATTAGATCCGGATTGGACTGGTAGATGAAGTTGGCTAACTAATTGTGGAACTGACTTATACACATCAATCAAATCGTCTGTCATATCAAGTGGGTGTGATGTTGTATATCGAATTCTTTTTACGCCGTCTATATGACTCGAAATTTCGATGAGGTCTGATAGCCTTAACATTCTTCCATTCAAAGGCATCATATATGAGTTAACATTTTGCCCTATAAACGTTATCTCAGAAACGCCTTGCTCAACCAGCCTAGCAATCTCATCAAAAATTTGCTCTGGTTTTCTACTAACTTCATCGCCTCTAGTATACGGGACAACACAGAATGAGCAGTACTTTGAGCATCCCTCCATAATAGATACAAAGCTTGAAGGGCCTGATGATGAAGGAGAGGGCAGAGAATCAAATTTTTCTTCAATTGGGAATGTTATGTCGATTGCTTTTATGCCGCTGTCTTTTTTAATGTCTAATAATTCTGGAACTTTATGAAGTGTCTGTGGGCCATATATTAAATCAACATAAGGAGCCCTTTTCATTATATTTTTGCCTTCCTGAGTAGCAACACAGCCCCCGACGCCAATTTTTAGATTTGGGTTTTTTTCTTTAAGCTTACGAAGCCTTCCGAGATCTGAGTAAACTTTGGCCTCTGCCTTTTCCCTAATAGAACATGTATTGAGTAGGACAATATCCGCATCTTCTGGGTTATCGGTAACCGTAACATTTTTTTTATCTTTTAAAATATCAACTGTCTTTTGAGAGTCATATTCATTCATTTGACATCCGAAGGTTTTAATATAAAGTTTTGTTCCCATATATTAAGTATTATGAATATGAAAAGTGTTTACAAGATAATTTTTATTCAACTTGGTGAAATTTACGAAGTTTTTGCAAAACAAATTTATCAAAGTGATATGTACGGCTTTATCGAGGTTGAGGAGTATATATTTAATAAAGATAAACAGCTAGTAGTTGACCCTTCGTCTGAGAAACTAAAGAAAGAATTTGCTCAAGTTGAGAGAAGTTATATACCCATTAATGCCATTCTTAGAATAGATGAAGTTAGAGAAACTGGCGAAGCAAAAATAAAAAAAAATAAAGACAGGGTGAGCCCTTTCCCATTAAATATTCAACCTATTAATAAATAATATTTATTGATCGGGAAGAAACAAGTCTTTGTAAAATAAAAGCTCTCCAACAGAATCTTTAATATCTCCCATGGCCCTGTGAGACCCGTTTTTTGTATAGACCTGAGCCCCGTTCATCCACCTTACTGCCGCTTCTTTAAATGAAGAAACATCTATGTGCCTATAGTTAAAATATTCTTCCAGCCTTGGCATGTATTTAATGAGAAACCTTCTATCATGTGAAACAGTATTTCCACACATTGGGGATTGCTTATGCCCAACATATTTAGAAATAAATTCTAAAGTTTCAATTTCAGCCATTTGCATAGTTATATTGCTTTTCTTTACTTCTTCAATCAAGCCTGACGAGCCATGTTGATTTTGATTCCAATCATCCATGGCATCCAACAAAGAGACTGGTTGATTGATTATTAAATTTGGCCCCTCAGCTATAATATTCAACTGAGAATCTGTAACCAAAGTTGCTATTTCAATAATTTTTTCCTTATTTGGATCAAGTCCTGTCATCTCCAGATCAATCCAAATTAAATTATCTCTTGATTGTAATGTTTTCATGCCTTTTTAAATTGTCTCCTATGGTGTATTTTGTGCTTTATATGGAAAAAGTTCAAACGGGAATTGTAATCGAATTTTACTCTAACACTTGTTTGGTGAAAGTTGAAGAGGAGTTGATACCCTGCATTGCAATAAAAGATGTTGTGGTGGGAGATGTGGTGGAGATTGAAAGAATATCTGATAGTAAGGAGAAAAAAGCAAAGATTGTTACTCGAAAAAAAAGGAGCTCTTTATTGGCAAGAAATGCAAAGCAAAAAAATAAAGCTATTGCTGCCAATATTTCTCATATTGGTATTTTGGTAACCAATGAACCAAAAACATCATATGAGTTTATTGATAAATGGTTACTTTCATCAAATTTATCTGGAATCGTTCCATTTATAATTGAAAATAAAATGGATTTAAATTCTTCTAATGAGTTTAAGGAGAAAATTAAATTATATTCTGATTTAGGGATAGAGGTTATAAGCATTTCGGCAAAGAAAAGGCTTAACTTGAATAAATTAATAACTTATCTGAATAATAAAAGTATCATTTTGGTTGGTAACTCTGGAGCAGGCAAATCAACACTGACCTCAGCCCTAACTAATAAAAATATTAAAACATCGGCTCTTTCAAATAACCAAGGAGTTCATACAACATCAATTTCTACTATGTATGAAATAAATAAAGTAACGCATATTATAGACTCACCTGGGGTGAGAGACCTGCCAATAAGTGGCTGGAAAAAAATAGATATTATTAAAGGCTTTTCTGAAATTTATGAATTGTCTAAAGGTTGTAAGTTTCGAAATTGTAAGCATCTTAAGGATAAAGGTTGTGCTGTAGTTAAAAATCTTAAAATACATAATATTAATACAACACGATACAATAACTTTATTAAATTTAGAGATGAGGAACTCGGTGAAGGATAAAACACATTTTGGCTTTAAAGAAGTTGATTCTAGTGAGAAACAAAGCCACGTTAAGGGTGTATTCTCATCTGTGGCAGAAAATTATGATGTGATGAACGATGCAATGTCTATGGGCATGCATAGAGTCTGGAAAAAAATTCTTGTTGAGCTTTCGGGTATCAGTAATAGAGAAAAAGTTCTAGATATTGCGAGTGGCACTGGAGATATTGCTAAGCTAATCCTAAATGAATATCCAGAAACAGAAGTTTTCATGACAGATATAAATATGGAGATGCTAGGAGAGGGAAGAGATAGATCAATCAATGAAAGCTTTGGTAAGAATTGTCATTTCTGTCAATTAAATGGTGAGATCTTGCCGTTTGCTGATAAACAATTTGATGTTATTACAATTGGGTTTGGTTTGCGAAATTTTACTAACAAAGAGGCAGGCATTGCCGAAATGAGTCGCTGTTTAAAAGATGATGGTAGGCTTCTTATTTTAGAGTTTTCAAAACCAAAAAATAAAACATTCTCTAAAATATACGACTGGTACTCATTCAATATTCTCCCAAAGCTAGGATCTATTTTGGCCAATGACAGCGATAGTTACCAATATTTAGCTGAGTCTATAAGAATGCACCCAGATCAAGAATCTTTAAAAGATATGGTTCTTGAATCAGGGTTCAATAACTGTAAATTTTATAATCTATTCAATGGAATAGTTGCAATTCATGTCGCTAATAAAAATTAATATCAAAGAAATGATTTCAGAATTTTTAAAGGATCTGGAAGAGGCTTCACCTAATACAAGGCGGTCCTTTTATGAGATATATCCGCTATGCTTTAAAGTCAGTGTAAAAAATCATTTGCCTATTTATATTGAGTTAAACAAGGATGTCAGAAAAATAGCCTTCTCATCAAGAAAGAATTTAGATTTTGAAATTAATCCAGAGCTTAATGATCTTATTGATATCATCTTTAAAAAAAAGATAACCAAGCAAATTATTCTAGGTGATGTCGAGCTTGCAATGGTTTTTTTTAATCTTATTCAAAAGTCTAATGTAGATATTATTTATTTAATTGATAAGTATTTTGGAAATAATGCTGCCTTTATTTCCTCTCAGCTGCACAAAGGAATATTGTCTAGAGATGATAATATAAAATCAAAAGCTGGAAAACTGCATAAACAATTTCGTGATCTACACATCAGAATTGACAGGTTGGAGGCAAGGGTCAACTAATGTTCAATATTTTTATTCTTATGTACGAGCTCGCAAGAATAGGAATTTTAGGGGCAAAAAATAATATTTTCTTCTCGCCCAATGGAGAGAAGGCAGTTAGTTATTTACAGTCGCTTGGGCCAATATTTATAAAGTTTGGGCAATTACTATCAACACGAACTGATATTCTTGATGAAGGGACTGCAAAAGATCTTCAAAGGCTGACTGATCAATGCAAGCCTTTTAATACTTTAAAACTTAAAAAAATTATTGAGAATGAGTTGGGTGACTCAGTAGAAAATATTTTTGAGCACTTTAATGATGAGCCTCTAGCTGCGGCATCTTTGGCGCAAGTCCATGAAGCAACGCTTAGAAATGGAGAATCTGTTGTAGTGAAAGTCCTCAGGCCTAATATTCATAGAGATGTTAAGCGAAACTTGAGAGTTCTCAGAGCTGTAGCAAAAATTGTTGATGCAACATATAAAGAAAGCAATAGGCTTAAACCTTTAGAGGTTGTTAAAAATTATGAATCAACCATTCTAAGAGAGCTTGATCTTCGTTTAGAGGCATCAAATACCAGTCGAACAAGAAAAAACTTCCTTGATTCAGATGAGCTCTATATTCCAGAAATATACTGGGAATTAACAACATCCAACGTCATGGTTGTAGAAAAAATAGATGGGATTCCTTGCACAGATATAAAACAAATTGAAGATCACGGTATTGATAAAAAGTTGCTTGCCGAGAATGGTGTGATGATTTTTTTAAACCAAGTTTTTAGAGATAACTTTTTTCATGCAGACATGCATCCTGGAAATATTTTTGTGGCAAAAGATAATCCTGAAAATCCTGGCTATATAGCAATAGATTGTGCTATTTCAGGGTCTCTCTCTAATGAAGAAAGGTATATTCTTGCTAGAATGCTGCAAGCTGTTCTAAAGCAGAATTATAAGTCTTTATCTCAACTATTTATTTCGTCTGGGTGGGTTGATATATCATCCAATCCAATAGATCTAGAAAATACTCTTAGGGCATGTTGTGAACCAATTTTTGAAAAGCCATTATCAGAGATTGAGTTTGGAAAGTTGCTATTATATCTCTTTCAGAGCACTCGCCCATTTGGGCTCTCACTTCAGCCATCACTTGTTCTCTTGCAAAAGACACTTATTCATATTGAGGGGATGGGAAGGCAAATTTACCCTGAATTAGATTTTTGGGGCATTGCAGAGCCGTACTTAGATAATTGGCTTAAAAATCAACTTAATCCGCTTAAATTAAAAGATTTTATTTTAGACAATAAAGAGGATATCTTACACAAAGCATCAGAACTTCCTTCCATTGTTTACGAGACTCTTGATGATCTTAGAGGGTTTGCAAAGAACCAAAAATCCAATGAACTTAGGATTAAAAAAATGGAGCTCCAGCTTCAAAAAGAAAAATTCATGATAAGAGCCAGTGTAGTTGTTATAATAGCTATCATTGCTTTAGCAATGCTCACAAAATAATTTAGGAGAAATATATGGGATTCGGATGGCAAGAGCTAATAATTATTCTTCTCATAGTTGGTCTAATTTTTGGTACTAAAAAATTGAAAAATATTGGGTCTGATCTTGGTGGAGCTGTTAAAGGCTTTAAAGATGGTGTTAAAGAAGACTCTAAAAAAGAAGAAGAATAGAAATTGTTTCAAGTTGGTTTTTTAGAAATCTTACTAATACTAGTTGTTGGTCTTTTTATAGTTGGCCCAACGAGACTTCCAGATGTGGTGAAGTTCGTTGTTAAAGTTTACAAAAAAATTCAGCTTACTATTGCTAATTTTAAAACAGATCTTGAATCAGAAATCGGAACTGATGAGATAAAAAAAGATGTATTCAATGAAATGAGAATGGAAGAACTGAATTTGTCAGGAACTTCTAAAAAAAATGAGTAAAGACACGCTGACATCTCACCTTCTTGAGCTGCGAACCAGACTTTTAAGAGTAGTTGTTTTGATTGGCTTTGCTGTTTTAGTTGGAGCTCCATTCGCCTCTGATCTATTTAATTTTTTTGCATCGCCTTTAATTGCATCCCTACCTGAAAATAGCTCAATGATAGCTACTCAAGTCACTTCCCCGTTTATGGCGCCCTTCAAACTGCTTATTTTTTCTGCATTTTTAGTCTCTATGCCCTATTTTTTTTATGAGCTATGGTCGTTTATAGCGCCTGGTTTGTTTAAGAATGAGAGGTTGTTTATCGGGCCATTGATGCTGTCTACAGTAGTTTTATTTAGTACGGGGATGGCATTTGCATATTTTGTTGTTTGCCCAATAATTTTTAAATTTTTTGTTGGAATTGCTCCAGGCTCAGTTCTAATAATGACAGATATTTCTCAATATATAGGTTTTGTAATGAAGCTTGTATTTGCTTTTGGTATTGCTTTTGAAATGCCAATAGCTACATTTCTTATTGTGAGATCAGGTGTTGTTAAGAAGTCTACTTTGGCAGCCTCAAGACCTTACTTAATCTTATTATTCTTTGTTATAGGTATGCTTTTAACCCCGCCAGATATATTTTCTCAGCTATTCCTGGCCATTCCAATGTGGATATTGTTTGAAGTGGGATTGCTTGTAAGCAAGGAAAAGTAGTCTAAAGCCCCAGTCTATTCGTCCAATCTGTGTCTGCAGGCCTTGTGTTAGAAAGTATAGCTTCAACTAGCTCCTTGGGGGTATCAGCAATTATTAAATCATCAAAATTAGCTTTTGTTATAAAACCCTCATCAACCGCTTTTACCATCCAGGCTATTAAATGATCGTAATATCCAGCTGTATTTAGTATTCCTACAGGTTTATTAATAATGCCTAACTGATTGCTGGCCATCACCTCAAATAGTTCATCCATGGATCCAACGCCGCCAGGTAAAACTATGAATGCATCAGATCTATCCATAAAAACATCCTTTCTATCTAGAAGAGTTTCGGCCACAACAACTTCATCTATTCTTGGATTTACAAGCTCTAGTTCATATAATGAGCGGAGAGAAATGCCTAGGGCCTCTACGCCATTATCTATGGCTGTATCAGAGATAATTTTCATTAGGCCAACATTTCCCCCTCCGAATACGACATTAACTCCTTTTTTGGCTATCATCTCAGTAACGGACTTAGCCTCATCTGCATATAAAGGATTATTTCCTTCATGCGCTCCACAAAAAATTGAAATATGATTAATTTCCATTAAATTCTCCAAAAATTAAGTTAAAATCCGTTAAAATTCTTCTTCTTGATCTATGCTCCATTCACCCTGAGCTGCCAAATTATTCATTTTTGCTCTGTGAGACAAAATGTCTTGTGCAATAAATATGTTTCCAGCATCGCCTGACCAAGCTTTAAGAGCTCCTGCTTGGAGAGCTCTTCCATATGAAAAGCTTAACTTCCAACTAAAGCCACCCATCTTATTCATTGCATCGAGATGCTGTGTTGCTTCCACTTCTGTTTGGCCGCCTGATAGAAAAGTTATTCCCGGAACTTCTGCTGGGACATTTTCTTTAAGAGATTTGAGGGTCATACTTGCAACATCTTCGATACTTGCTTTTAGCGTTGCCTCAGAGCCTGGTGTTACCATGCTTGGTTTTAACAATACCCCTTTTAAATTCACACCTTTACTTTTTAAAGATTTGAATAGGCTTGCTAGGGCTCTGGATGATGCGTTAAAAGATTGTTCTATGGTGTGGCCACCATCCATCAAAATTTCTGGTTCAACAATAGGCACTAGCCCATTATTCTGTGCAAGCTTTGCATATTCAGCTAATGCATCCGCATTACCGTCTATGCATTGATCAGTGGGCATATCATTTCCAATTTTTATTACTGCTCTCCATTTTGTAAACTTGGCGCCAATAGCAGCATACTCTTTAAGCCTATCATTTAAGCCGTCTAAGCCTTGTGTAATAACTTCATCTGAGCCCTCAGAAATTGGAACTAGGCCTTTATCAACCTTTATTCCTGGGAGTGCTCCTGCTGCATTCATAATATCAATTAACGGGGTACCATCTTTTGCATCTTGTCTTAACGTTTCATCAAAAAGAATCACTCCTCCGATATTTTGTTTAAGGCCTGACGCTCTAAATAACATTTCTCTATAATCTCTTCTATTGCTCTCTATGTTCTCAACGCCGATAGTATCAAAGCGCTTGCCACAGGTGGGATTACTCTCGTCTGCTGCCAGAATCCCTTTCCCATCAGAAACTATATATGAAGCTATTTCTTCTATATTATTCAATGCCATTTTTTCTCCTTATCCAATTTTTTATCTGCTTAAAGCCTCAATAGAGGGAAGTTTCTTGCCTTCCATATATTCTAAAAATGCGCCACCACCAGTAGAACAATATGATACATCATCTTTGTTTATGAATGTATTGATAGCGCTTAAGGTCTCTCCACCGCCTGCAATAGAATAACCGCTAGAGGATTTTATATTTTGAGCTAGACTTTCTGTTCCTAATGAAAAGAGGGGGTTCTCAAATACCCCAAGTGGGCCATTCCAAAGTATTAATTTTGAACTTTTGATAACGTCTTGCATTTTTATAGTTAGCATTTGGTCAAGGATCATTTCATCGCTTGTAACATCATCTATTTTTTTAAGCTTTACGTCAGAGCCTTCAAAAGAGGTTGATGTGACCACCATAGATGGTAGTAGGATTTTATTCTCCTTAAGCATATTAGAGGCTATATCAAGCATAGAGTCTTCAACTAACGAAGTTCCAACCTCATATCCTGATGCTTTCAAAAAAGTATTTGCAATACCTCCGCCAACTATAATGCTATCAGCTTTCTTATTTAATGTATTTATGAGTCCCAGCTTTGAAGACACTTTAGCCCCACCAATAATAGCTAGATATGGTGATGGAGCATTTAACATGGCCCTATTTAAAGACTCTATTTCTTGCTTTAATAGGATCCCGCCACATGAATCTTTGCTTGAAAGAATTGCAGCATGAGTTGAGGCTTGTTTTCTATGGGCAGTACCAAAAGCATCAAAAACATATATATCCCCCATACACCCTAGTAATTTTCCTAAAGAAGAATTGTTAGACATCTCACCACTAAAAAATCTTATATTTTCCAATAATTGTACTTTGTTTTTTGTGTTAAAAATGTCATCACTGTCAGGGCTGTTAATTAATTGCACCGGCTCATCAAGAATGCTGGATAGAGCTTCTGCAACTGGGCTTAGTGAAAATACTTTGTCAGTTTTACCTTCAATAGGCCTTCCTAAATGACTCACAAGAAGCACCTTGCAGTTATTAGCTAGAGCATATTCTATTGAAGGTAGACAAGCTTTGATTCTTGTTAAGTCCTTTATAACTCCGTTTTTTATAGGGACATTCATATCCACCCTAATAACAAGATTTTTGCCAGTAATATTTAGCTCAACTAGACTCTTCATCTAATAAAGATTTTGCCATTGAGACAACGTTGGTGATGGTAAAGCCGAAATGCTGCATTAGATCTGATGCCGGAGCCGACTCCCCAAATGTCTCAATACCTAAAACCTTATCTGATTTATTTAACAGTTTATACCAAGAATCTGGATGGGCCATTTCAACAGCAAGCGTTGGTAGATTTTTACCCAGAACAGATGCCTTGTAGTCATCTGATTGTTCTAAAAATAAATCTAGTGACGGCATTGAAATAATATTTGCATTTATCCCATCTTTACTCAAGTTTGACGCAGCATCTAATGCAAGTTGAACTTCGCTGCCTGAAGCAATTATGCATAAATCAGGGCTAGCATGTTCTTTCAATAGGTAGCCTCCTTTTTGAATAAGGTTCACTTGATTGCTATCTCTATTTAATACTGAGGTATTTTGCCTGCTAAATATTAACGCTGAGGGTGACGTCAAGGATGATACTGCTTGCTTCCATGCAACGGCAGTTTCAACTAAGTCTGCAGGCCTCCAGTTATAAAGATTGGGAGTTGCCCTTAATGTTACTAAGTGTTCGATTGGTTGGTGGGTTGGCCCATCCTCACCTAAAGCTATTGAATCGTGAGTATAAACAAAAATATTCGGTAGCCCCATTAGAGCTGAAAGCCTTAAGGCATTTCTTGCATAGTCTGTGAATACTAAAAATGTTGCTCCATAGGGCTTAATACCGCCATGCAAAACCATTCCATTCATTATGGCTGACATTCCAAACTCTCTAACACCATAATTAATATGATTTCCATCTGGCTTTTCATTGGAAAAAGCAGAGCTTGATTTAGAAAAAGTATTGTTTGATGGGGTTAAATCTGCAGAGCCTCCAATTAGTTCAGGAAGTTCTTTAACAAAGAAATCTAAACATACTTGAGATGCTTTTCTGGTTGCCATTGGAGTATCATTAGACATTGCTTCATTCAAGAAACTTTCATATTTTGTATCAAAATTTGCTGGAAGCTTGCCATCAATTCTTCTTGTAAGCTCAACATATCTTTCTGGATGCTTGTTTTCGTATGAGCTCATAACAGAATCCCAGTTACTGTTATGTTCTTCGCCGGCAATTCTTGCATCCCAAAAATCATATACATGACCAGGAATATTAAATGGCTCATGATCCCAACCTAGAGCCTCTCTCGTTTTCTTTATCTCATCTTCGCCAAGTGGAGAACCGTGCACGCCAGAAGTTCCAGATTTGTTAGGAGACCCAAAGCCAATTGTTGTCCTGCAGAAGATCATTGTGGGTTTTGAAACCTCCAATTTTGCTGAACTTATGGCTCTGTCTATTTCATCAATATTATGGCCATCTACCGATATGGTTTGCCAACCATAACTATTAAAGCGCTCTTCGGTATTGTCAGTGAACCAATTATCAATTTCACCATCAATTGATATTCCATTTTGATCATAAAAACATATAAGCTTGCCTAGTTCATGTGTCCCAGCAAATGAGCATGCCTCGTGAGAAACTCCCTCCATAAGACACCCGTCACCCACAAATGCATAAGTAAAATGATCAATTGGAGAAATATCATTTGTGTTAAATTGGGCAGATAAAGATTTTTCAGCTATCGCCATTCCAACTGCATTGGCAATCCCTTGACCCAATGGCCCAGTTGTTGTCTCAATTCCATTGTCAATGTCATACTCTGGATGGCCTGGGGTTTTTGACTTCAATTTACGAAAGTCTTTTAAATCTTCAATGCTTATTGAATAGCCGCTTAAATGGAGGAGGCTGTAAAGTAGCATTGAGCCATGCCCATTCGAAAGCACAAACCTATCCCGATTGAACCACCTGGGATTAGATGGATTGTGTTTAAGGTTTTTCCATAGAGCAACTGCGATTTCTGCCATGCCCATTGGCATTCCTGGGTGCCCCGAGTTAGCTCTTTGTACAGCATCAATTGATAAAAATCTTAATGCGTTTGTTGATTCTGATGGATTCAATTTTTTCCCCTAAATAGAAAGAATCATAATATTTTAAAATCTAAATTGATAGAAAAAAAAATCAAATTTCTATAAAATTCAGATATCGAAAATTATTGTTATTTTTCTTCGCCAAATACTGTAATAATAGCAATCTGATTCACAACTTAATACATTAATAATATGAGCTATATTTTTACATCAGAGTCTGTCTCAGCAGGTCATCCAGATAAAGTCTGTGATCAAATCTCAGATGCTATTTTAGATGCTTATCTTTCTGCCGATCCTGAAAGTAGAGTTGCTTGTGAAACAATGATAAAAAACAATCTTGTGTTTGTTGCTGGCGAGATAACCTCTCTTGCAAATCCGAATATAGAAGAAATTGTTCGCAAAACAATATTGGGGATAGGTTATAACGATGATGCCCTTGGCTTTAATGGAAATACCTGTGAAATTAAAAACTTATTATCTCAACAGTCTCTAGATATTGCTCAGGGTGTAAATGAGGGTGAAGGAGAAAATGAAGAGCAAGGCGCTGGAGATCAAGGTCTTATGTTTGGCTATGCTTGCAATGAAACAGAATCCTTAATGCCACTTCCAATAGATCTAGCCCACAGACTAGTAAAAAAACAAACTGAATTAATGAGATCAGGCGAGCTGCCATGGTTGAGACCAGATGCTAAAAGCCAAGTGAGTGTGGTTTATGGGAATAACGGTAAAAGCATTAAAGGTCTCTCTGCTATTGTTTTATCAACGCAACACTCTGAATCAATTTCTCAACAAGAGATTAAAGATTTAGTGATTGAAAAAATTATATCTCCAATTGTTCCTAAGGAATGGATGCTTGAGTCCACTAAAATCTTTATCAACCCAACAGGAAAATTCGTAATTGGGGGGCCAGTAGGAGACTGTGGATTGACTGGCAGAAAAATAATCGTAGATACTTATGGAGGAATGGCAAGACATGGTGGCGGAGCATTCTCCGGCAAAGATCCCTCTAAAGTTGATAGATCTGCAGCATATGCCTCACGTTACGTAGCAAAAAATATTGTTGCAGCTGGTTTAGCAGATTATTGTGAAATTCAGGTTTCTTATGCTATTGGGGTTGCTGAGCCAACATCCATCAATATAAATACCTTTGATTCAGAAAAAATCTCTAAAGAAAAACTTTATGCATTGGTTAATAAGCATTTTGATCTAAGGCCAAAAAGTATTATTGAGATGTTGAATCTAAAAAATATAAGTTACCTTCCAACAGCTGCATTTGGACACTTCGGAAGACTGGATAATGATTTTAGTTGGGAAAAAACAGATAAAAAAGATGCTCTAAGAAAAGACGCATTCAATGGAGAAAATTAAAATGATTAATGACTATAAAGTAGCAGATATAAGCTTATCTGATTTTGGAAGAAGAGAGATATCTTTAGCTGAAAATGAAATGCCAGCTCTTATAGCCTTAAGAGATAAATATAGAAACGACCAGCCTCTTCAAGGCGCAAGAATAATTGGATGTATTCACATGACCATTCAAACAGCTGTTCTTATGGAAACTCTGATAGATCTTGGGGCCGAAATAAGATGGTCGTCATGCAATATATTTTCAACACAAGACCATGCTGCTGCTGCAATGGCTGCTGCTGGAGTTCCTGTTTTTGCATGGAAAGGTGAAACGGAAGAAGAGTTTGATTGGTGTATTGAGCAATCAATTCTAAAAGATGGTGCTCCATGGGATGCAAATATGATCCTTGACGATGGAGGCGACTTAACCACAATGATTCATGAAAGATATCCTGAAATGTTAGAAAGAATACATGGAATCTCTGAGGAGACAACTACAGGAGTTCATAGGCTTAAGGAAATGTTAGAGAGCAATAGCCTGAAGGTTCCTGCAATTAATGTTAATGATTCTGTTACTAAAGCTAAAAATGATAATAAGTATGGATGTAGGCATAGCTTAAATGATGCTCTTAAAAGGGGCACGGATATGTTGCTTTCTGGAAAGAAAGGTCTTGTTATTGGATACGGAGATGTTGGTAAAGGCTCAGCTGCTAGCTTGTCCCAAGAAGGCATGATAGTGCGAGTAGTTGAGGCAGACCCTATATGTGCTATGCAAGCTTGTATGGATGGCTATAGCGTTGTTTCGTGTTATAAAAATGGAAAGGTAACTAGAAAAATTGAAGATATAAATATTGATCTAATGAAAGAGACTGACCTCATTGTCACTACAACGGGCAATGTAAATGTTTGCGATTCAGCAATGCTTTCGTCTCTTAAGAATACTGCCGTAGTATGTAATATAGGACATTTTGATAACGAAATTGATACTGCTTATATGAGAGATCAGTGGCACTGGGAAGAAATAAAGCCACAGGTGCATAGAATTTTTAGGGATACAGCACCCGATGCCGCCCCTGATTTAAGTAGCAGAAATTTTTTAATACTTCTTTCTGAGGGGAGACTTGTTAACCTCGGCAACGCTACGGGCCATCCAAGTAGAATTATGGATGGATCTTTTGCAAACCAGGTTCTGGCTCAAATCTATCTATATGAACAGGGATTTGCAAATATAAACGATGATGAAGTTAAGACCTCTATGATAAAGGTTGAAGTGCTCCCTAAAAAACTAGATGAGGAAGTTGCATCGCTCATGGTAAAAGGTTTTGGGGGTGTTATGACTGAGCTTACCCAAGATCAGGCAGAATATATCAATGTCCCGCAAGAAGGACCTTTCAAAGATGAAACATACAAATATTAATAAGCTTCTATTTAGATCTTTTTTCATTTTTTTATCTTTGTGTATTATCTCTGGGTGTGGGGTAAAGGGCCCATTGATTGAAAATATGCCAATAGAGGATAGCTCAGACTAATGGACTACTTTGCATATAAAGATAACAAGCTCTTTTGTGAGGAAGTTGATCTTAAAAGTATTTGTGACAAAGTAGGAACGCCTGCTTATGTTTATTCAAAAAAAACTTTAGAACGTCATGCTAATGCATACTTAAAATCATTTTCATCAACCAATAACTTAATTTGTTTTTCTGTTAAGTCATTAAGCAATCTTTCGGTTCTAAATGTTCTTAAAAAGATTGGCTGTGGCTTTGATATTGTTTCTGGGGGAGAGCTTCATAGGGTTTTAGCAATAAAGGCTGACCCAAATAAAATAATTTTTTCTGGCGTTGGTAAATCAGAAGAAGAGATTGAATATGGAATTAGAAATAGAATTCTTTCATTTAATATTGAATCAGGGTCTGAGCTTAAAAGAATTGAGAGTGTTGCTAGTAAGCTAAATATTAATGCATCTATTTCTATTAGATTTAATCCAGAAGTTGATTCTGGGGGACATGACTATATTACAACCGGAAGGAAGGGAGATAAGTTTGGAATTTCCTCTCTTAAAGAGGTTATGCAAATAGCTGAATATGCAAATAAATCAAAAAATATTAATTTAGTAGGGCTGGCATGTCATATAGGATCTCAAATACTCAACTTGGAAAGTTACAAGGCTGCAGCAGAAAAAACAGTTGAACTTGCAGATAAAATTAATGCACTTGGTGTTGAGCTTAAATTTTTAGACATGGGTGGGGGTTTAGGTGTTCCATATAATGGCGAAACGCCACCGAATCCAGCTGATTTGGTGAAAACCATCGAGGGTGTCATGAGCAATAGAAGGGAAAATATTGTATTGGAGCCAGGAAGAACTATTTCTGCTAATGCTGGAACATTGCTTACCTCAGTCGAATATATTAAAGATGATTTTTTGATTGTAGACTCAGCAATGAATGACCTTTTGAGGCCTTCTCTGTATGGGGCTGAACATGATGTATGGAATATTAACAACAACCAAAATACGAGTGCAAAAAATTGGAGTGTTGTTGGTCCGATATGTGAATCATCTGACTTTATTAGAAAAAATATTGCTCTTTCAGCTGATGAAGGCGATGTCTTGGCTATAAAAACAGCAGGTGCCTATGGTTTTGTAATGTCCTCGAATTACAACTCAAGACGAAGATGTGCCGAAGTTTTGGTTGATGGGTCTAAGTTTGAGGTTGTGAAAAGAAGAGAGAGTTATGCAGACTTATTAAACCTAGAAGAAGTGCCAAATGATTAAGTTCAATAAAATGCACGGCAATGGAAATGACTTTATAGTTATCAACTCATTAATTAAAGACTTTGTTCTTACAAAAGGCAAAATATCTAATCTTGCTAATAGAAATAAAGGAATTGGATTTGATCAGCTTATATTAATTGAAGCCCCAACCAATAAAGAAGCTGATTTTTTTATAAGATTTTTTAATAGTGATGGAACAACAGCGAAAATGTGTCTCAATGGAATAAGGTGTGCTGCATCTTTAATATGGTCAGAAAAACTTTCCCCACATAAAACAATTCATCTTCAAACTTCTACTCGCACTATTTCATGTTCACAAAAAGGCTCTCTAGTAGAAGCTATTATTCAGATGCCAAGTCTTATTGAAGATCAAGACCTTTATAAAAATATAAATAAACATCTGAATGCAGCCACATACTCTCTTGTAGATTGTGGAAATAAGCATTTATGCATAGAACTGGGGTCTATCGATACTTATAAACTTGAAGAGCTATATAAAAAATTACAACCAGAAATAACAACTAAAAAAATTAACCTGTCTATCTATAAAAAAGCTGAAAGGGAAATCCATATTAGAACTTATGAAAATGGGGCTGGCGAAACGCTTTCTTGTGGCTCTGCATCTGCCTCTGTTGCATTTATTGAGCTTTATAAAAAAAATAAAGCAACAGTACTATCAGCAGGTGGAAAGTTGCAATTCTCACAATACAAAGACAAACTAAAAATGATTGGTCCTGCTAAAAATGTATTTAAAGGAGTAATAGAGGAATGAATAAAAAACTTGACCCAAAAGATGTAGAAATTTTTCTTCTTGAAAATTTAGATTTTTTTAAGGACAGAGAGGCTTTAATAAGTGAGCTAAAATTCAATCACTCTTCAGCAGGCAGCGCATCTTCTTTGCTAGAAAGGCAAATACACAGGCTTAGAGATGAACAAAAAGAGCTAATGGATCTTTTATCAAGCTTCATGAAAACAGCATCATTAAATGAAGATCTTTTTAACAAATCCAAAGACCTTACATTAAGCATACTTGGCTCAACGTCTAAGGAAGGGATAACTAAAATAGTTAGGCAGACTTTTTTAGAGAAATTTAATGTTGATGTTTGTGAATTATCATTCTATGAAAATAAACAGATTGAGGATCTAGAGAATAAAACGGGCTTCTCCTTGCATAAAGGTGCGATTCATTGCGGGCCTTATGCAAAAGAAAAGATTTCTACAATATTTAAAAATCAAGAAGTCCAATCAATGGTTCTTTCAGTTTTTATTTCTGGTAAAAAAATAGGCATTCTTGCGCTTGGGAGTTTTGATAGAAGTAAATATCTTGGCGATGAAGATACAACGTTTATTCAGTACATAAGAGATATCGTTGAAAAAAGACTGGTGACAATCGTATCTGATGCCTAAATCAGAATATTTTGTTGAAAAAGATATTTTGTTTTACTTGGAGTATATAAGAGATGTCAGAAATCTTTCAATAAATACTGTTAGCTCTTATTCTCGTGATCTCTCCAAATTAAGTGCTTATTTAAAAGATATTGGGGTTTCGTCTTATAAAAATATTGATGAAAACACATGTTCTGGGTGGATAGGAGACCTATACCAGCTTAAAAATAATCCTCGCTCAATTCATAGACATCTTTCTGCGGCCAAGGGATTTTTTAAGTTCTTGAAAAAAAATAGTCTTGTATCCTCATCGCCATTTGAGCTAGTAACAGCACCAAAAACTGCAAGCTATTTACCTGAGGTTCTGTCTCCTGAGGATGTAGAGCTCTTATTAAGCTTCAAGCCAGAGAATATTCTAGAAATAAGAGACCTTGCACTTATAGAGTTAATGTATTCTTCTGGCTTGCGTGTTTCTGAGGTTGCTGGAATTAATTTATCCGACTTTGAAGAAGAAATGTCATTTTTAAGAATATTGGGTAAGGGTTCAAAAGTTAGGCTTGTGCCTGTTGGCAGGTATGCAATAGCAGCGATAAAAAATTGGATTGATGAAAGAATTAATTTTTCTAACCCAAATATGCCAGCATTATTTATAAATTTAAAAGGGGGAAGACTTTCGGTTAGAAGCATTCAAATGAGGCTTGCAAGAATGTCAACAAAGCAAGGCTTACCAAAAGTAAACCCACACATGCTTAGGCATAGTTTTGCAACTCACATGCTTGAGTCAAGCGGAGATCTTAGAACGATTCAAGAGCTACTAGGCCACAGCTCATTGTCAACCACACAGATATATACAAAATTAGATTATCAGCACCTAGCAAAGGTTTATGATAAATCTCACCCAAGGGCAAAAAATGAAGAAAATTAAATTAATAACTTTTGATCTTGACGATACTTTCTGGGATATAAATCCAGTAATAATTAGTGCTGAGCGATCAACCAGAGAGTTTCTTGAGGGCTATATTGGAAAGCAAGAATGGGGCTCAATGTCTGATTTTTTAATTTTCAGGAAAAAATTAATTGAAACAGACTCATCATTTGAATGGAACATCAAAGGGCTGAGAAGAGCCATCTATCAAAAAAAAATACTCGAAGCAGGCTATTCTCAAGAGAACAGTGAAGAACTTGTAGATAAATGCTATAAATTTTTTCTTAAAAAACGACATGAAGTCACTTTTTATAAAAATGTTTTTGAGGCTATTGAGGAGCTTTCAACTAGTTATTCTTTGGGGGTTTTGACAAATGGAAATGCTGATATAAACCATTTTGGTATTGGTAAATATTTTGATTTTTCCATAAGTTCATATGATGTTAAGTCTAATAAGCCTGAAAAGGACCATTTTATAGCTGCAAAAAAAAAGTACAACAACCTCGAGTATGACGAAATCATTCATATTGGTGACCACCCTATCAATGACGTAAAGGGAGCGCTTGATTTAGGAATTAATGCGATATGGTTTAATGGTTTAAATAAAAACTGGGAGGAAAAAGACATTAAAGAGCCATTGCAATTTAATGACTGGACCAAAATAACTAAATTAATTAAAAATAACTATGAGTGATAAAGACATAACCAAAGCAATAATTAATATTTTGAAAAAGGAATTGGGAGGGTTTGTTGATTTAATTCCGAACAATCTATCTCAAGATCTAAGTAATAATTTGTCTCCAAAGATAGAAGAAATAATTGAAAGCAATGGGTTTATAAAAAAGACAAAATATGATGCCTTGTTGAAACTTGCGAACGATTTAGAAAGAAGAGTAGAGAATCTAGAAAAATCTTAGCTTGATTTATCTAGCATATACTTAACAACTGCAGCAATCTCGTCTTTGGAGCAGTCAGCACATAATCCTTTAGCAGGCATGGCGTTGTATCCGTTATATGCATTGTTAACAAGCATATCCATCCCTTTAGGCATTCTGTTTGCCCATTGGCCTACATTACCTGTTATTGGTGCTCCGGCGACACCTGCATCATGACATGCTGCACAACCAGAAGTATAAATTTGATCGACAGACCTAGCAGACTTTGAAGATACAGATTGAGCCACTTCTCCACACTGCTGACCTTCTAGACATACATTTACTTGAAGATGGATTCTTTCAATAACCGACTCGTCATACTTCTTTCCATTAAAAAGAAAGAGTGCGCAAAGAGGTAAAATGACTAGATAATATTTATTTTTTTTCATAATTTGTTTGCATTATATATATATTTTGGGAATTTTCTACGATCTTGATCGTTGCATTTCTACAACATATTCTGCAACTTTAAACATTTCTTCAAATGATCTTTTTTGAGTAATAATATATGTTCCATCAATAATTAGCATTGGAGTTGAGCTTAACTTCAGCTGTTTTGCAATTTTAATACCTCTGCTAACTTTTTGTTTAACTGCAAATGATTTGAGATATGCTTCTGAGGTCTCCGGAGCCACACCAAAACCTTTTAAAAACTTAACAATTGATTTATCTGAGTTTAAAAAGTTCTTTTCCTTATGTATTGCCACAAACACTGCCGAGTGAGTGCTTTCAGACAAGTTTAGGGCTTCAATTGTATAATAGAGCGCTGCATGTCTTTGGTGTATTGCCGCCCATGTTATAGGTAGCTTTGAAAAATCAACATCATTAGGAAGTGTTTTTTTCCAGCCATTAACCGGACCATCGAAAGTGTAGCAAGCACCACAGCCATACCAAAATACTTCCATTACCTCAACTACACCATCTTGTTTTACAGGCAGAGGGTTGTCTATTCTTGTGTAATCTTTTCCCATTTTATATTCTGCATTTGCCACGCCAGAAAAGCTGAATATTGATATGGCTAAAAGAGTTAAGTTAAATAGTTTTAAATTTTTCATTTGTAAAGTCCGTGCATATAATTAGCCAGTGCATCTATATCTTCATCAGAGAGATTTTGAGATATAGCTTGCATTACAGAAGCATAATCACCAGCATTTCTTTCGCCGGACCTATATGCTTTTAAAGTAGATGTTAGATAACCAACCTGTTGGCCTGCTACTGCTGGAAAACCTGCAAGGCTATTCCCATTACCATATACTGAATGACATGCCGTGCATGCAGCTATGCCTTTTTTAAGGTTTCCACCTCTATATAAACTCATGCCAAGCTTTAATAGATCTTCATCATCTTTTGCCTGGCCAACCGAAGTTGTATTTGATTCATAAAAAGCAGCAATATCAAGCAAATCCTCATCTTTTAGAGTATTTAAATATGGAGTGACAGCCATCATTAAGGCATTTTGCCTGTCACCACTTTGAAATAACTTGAGTTGATCGTAAATATATTTTTGATTTTGTCCAGCTAGCTTTGGCCAATCTGAATTTACACTATTACCATCAGAGCCATGGCAGGCTGCACATGTCGCAACTAAATTACTTCCTGCATTTGCATTTCCTTTTTCGGCAAGGTTTGGCATTTCTTTTTCAGCAGCAACTATTGAGAAGCTGGTGATAGTTAAGAACATTAAAATTAGTTTCATTTTTCTTATGTAATTCTTGTGGTGAGTATGGGTGTATTATAAACAATGCTTGATATGATATAAACGTTTAAATGAAAAACCTTTTTAAAAATACTGATTTTATGCTTGGTGTTACCAAGTTCAAAAGCCTTCCTGAGGATCATGGTGCTGAAATATTGCTTGCCGGTCGGTCTAATGCAGGCAAGTCTAGCGCATTAAATGCTCTTACAGAAAATCCAAAACTTGCAAGAATAAGTAAAACTCCAGGCAGAACGACTGAAATAAATTTCTTTAAAGTTAATGACTCTTTAAAGCTTGTGGACCTTCCTGGGTATGGTTTTGCTAAGTCAAGTTTTCATAAAAGAAAGGACTGGGCTCCTCTTTTAGAAGAATATTTTGCAAAGAGAGATGCCTTAAAAGCTGTAGTTATTTTTATGGATATTAGGCACCCTTTGAAGGACAGTGATAGAGATATGATTGATTTATGCAATGCTTCTGATGTTGCATTCATCCCAGTTTTAACAAAAAGTGATAAATTTTCAAACAATCAAAAATTTAAAGCAATTTCTGCTGTAAATAAAAAAATGCATGATTGTGAGGCCTTAGCAGTATCATCTAAAGATAATATTGGGTTTGATAAGCTATCAAAAGCCATACTTGAGTTCTGTTAATGCTTGCATATCAAGAACAAGATTGCGATCTTACTCTAGCCGAGGGTCTTCAGTGCTACTATGATTCATTCCCTAAAAACAAAGAAGCTTTTGTTGATACAGAAAGCTCTGGAACACTTCTTAGAGATCATGATTGTACTCATGTTATTTTTGGTCTAGATATCAGCCTAGATCAAGAGGCTATTTTGGATACATGGGTCGTGTGGGGAACAAGGTTTAAATGGAGCTATCTTCTTGGCTATAACAGGCTTCCTCAAATAAAAGAACTAACAAAATACCTTTTCAAAGAGCTTGGTGTAATAGGTTTTTTAAGGCTTTATTGGAATGTTATGGCGGTAAAAAGAAAGGTTGTCTTAAAAACTTTTAAAATGAAAAAAAAGTGGCCATTTCAAGTTCCGGAAAAATATTTGAATATGAA